>OLQH01000158.1_pt1 | contig 79941 bp, 77 predicted proteins | sample 1672671 | NCBI WGS metagenome assembly OLQH01 (sample SAMEA3136712, study PRJEB25190) | human gut metagenome
AAAGGGAAACGGGAGTTAAGAGGGTAGAAACCGTAGGTGTCTACCCTCTTGCCCCTCGCCGTGGGTACGGCGAATCTCCGCGCTCCGCAGAGCGCAACTCCCCGCTGAGGTTCAGCGAAAATCCCCTGCCCGTCAGGGGCGAACCCGCCTGCGGCAGTTCGTGTGCCTCGGTCAGCCGGTGCAGAAAAAGGAGCCGCCCGTTAGGGGGCGAACACGCTAACGCAGTTCGTATGCCCCGGAAACTCGGTGCAGAAAAAGGAGCCCGCCTTGCAGCGAGCCCCAAAGAGAGAGGATAAATTCGATTTTAACCTTCTGCGGTATCCGGCCGAGTCACCTTCTTGACCCACTTCCAGCTGTGCAGGCGGATAGCCACGGGAATGATCTTATACAGCTGATCCCACTTGAGCAGGAAGAACACGACAACCGGCGGGAACTTCCACCAGAAAGCCGCCATTGCCGAGAACGGCACAACGATAAGCCACATGCTGATGATATTCATCTTGGCGCTGAACTTGGTGTCGCCGCCGCCGCGGATGATGCCGTTATCGCACGCCATCTGGTACGAGGTGCCGACCGTTGTGATGGCGAGCACCAGCATGAACTGCAGGGAATACTTGTACGCCGTTTCGGTGAGCGTACCGCCGAGCAGCGCAAGGATCGGTACGCGCAGAAGGAAGATCAAAAGACCCGAGCACAGTCCGATGGAGACGAACAGGACCTGCAGCGTATGTACGAGCGGACGCAGCCGCTGCTGGTTGCCCTCGCCGATGGTGCGGCCGACCACAATGCCGGATGCGGACGCGGCGCCATAGCAGACAACCGACAGAACCTGATATACCTGCACCGCGATCGCGTTGGCAGCCGTGGCATCGCCGCCGAGATGACCGAGAATACCGGTCTGTACCATCTGCGCGATGCCCCAGAGCGCCTGATTGATGAGCACCGGCAGGGAAACGTGCATGTAATCCTGCACATAGCTGGTGTCGATGTGAACCAGCTTGCGCAGGCTCAGGTTCAGCTTGTGCTCCTTAAACTTCAGGTAGTAGATAACGATGAGCAGCTCCACACAGCGGGAAACCAGCGTTGCGATAGCCGCACCGCGCACGCCCAGCTCCGGACAGCCGAAGTGGCCGTAGATCAGGCAGTAGTTCAGGCACACGTTGATGATGAGCGTCGAACCTGAGATCATGTAACCGATCTTTACTACACCGATCGAGCGGAGAGATGCGACCAGAATATTGGTTATTGTAAAGATAATATAGGTAAAGCAGATGATCTGGAAATACTTTTCACCCTCCGCGATGACCGTTGGCGAGTTGGACAGCAGCGACAGCAGCTGGTGCGGGAAGAACAGCACAATGCCGAACATCAGCACCGCCAGTGAACCGCCGAAGCGCAAAGCCACACCGATGATGTGCGGGATCGGCTCCAGCTTGTTTTTGCCCCAGTACTGCGAGCCCATAACGACCGCGCCCTCGCCTGCACCGACGACCAGCATCTGCAGCAGAAACTGCACCTGATTGCACAGGCTTACGCCGCCCATGGCATCCTGACTGTACCGTCCGAGCATCATGGTGTCCATCAGGTTTACGCCGTAGGTGAGCAGGTTCTGCAGCGCCAGCGACAGTGCCAGCACCATAAAGGATTTATAAAACGTCTTTTCCTTTATCATTACAACAACCCCTTGCCTTCAAAGCTGATCGGACGGAACGAACCGCAATATCTATCGTTCCGGTTCAGCTTTTTTACTTCTGCTAACAGCATACCGAATTTTCTTTGATTTGGCAATAACAAAATACTGCAATCTATTCATATTTTGTGCTATCATAGAAGGCGGAGGAGGGAATACCGTGAAGGTTTTCAGTGAGCCGGGTGTGCTGTCGCGCTCGGAACGATTTTTCTCAACGCCGTCCGCAACGGCTCGGCGGCTGTTTTACTATGTCACCCGCGTGGGACATTATTACTACGATGCGCGGTATAATTTTCTCGACAGCTGCGACATCGCCCATCTGGAAAGCCACAAGAATCTCTTTCTGACCTACGTTCGCTCGGGTACGATGTACTTCGAGACCGACCAGCTCTACTGCGCCGAGCGCGGACAGATCGGACTGGTGGACTGCCGCAGACCGCATCATTTTTATACCAAGGGCGACGCGGAAGCGCTCTGGATTCACTTTGACGGCGCAAATGCGGCGGCATTTTTCGAGCAGATACTCGCGTTCCGCGGCGGCAGACAGGTGCTTACGCCGCCGGCGGATTTACGCATCGAGCAGGAGCTGGCACAGATCATTTCCGGCTTGCGCACCGGCGACATGACCGAGCTGGACCGCTCGCAGCGCATCTACCGAATCCTTTGTGCGCTGCTGTTTCCGGCGCAGGCGGGACCCGACCGGAAAAACGATGCCATTGCACAGGCGGTCAAGTATATCGGAGAACACCTGTTTGAATCGTTGTCCGTGGAGAAGGTAGCGGACGCGGTCAGCCTGAGTCCGTCGCATTTCTCGCGGCTGTTCCGCAGCACGACCGGATTTTCCCCGCACGAGTACATCATGCTGCACCGGATCGACGAGGCCAAGGCCCTGCTGCAGTCCACGTCGCTTTCGGTCAAGGAAATTGCGTTCCGTGTCGGCTACCGCAGTGAGGTCAATTTTATTACAGCCTTCACCGAGAAAACCGGCGCAACACCGACCCAGTTCCGCAGAAATACGCTGTAAGTCGGTCTGCGGTTGCGGCGCGTTCCGGTCTTTGCTATAATAGTAGAAAAGGCAAGGGAGTGACCCCGTATGCGAGAACGCCCTCTGGTTTATCTGGTGCCGCCGATGGCTGCCGCGCTGTACGCGGCAGTCTGTCTGGAGCTGCCGGTGCAGCTGCATATCATTGCGCCGATCGCGCTTCTTCTGGTGCTTGCGGCTGTGTTTCTGCGCCGCCGCAAGTGTCTGCTGAATGTGTTTGCTGTGCTGGCGGCTGCCGCTCTTGCGCTGACCGGCTTTGCCGTGTTCCGGGATTTGCGGGTCGTGCCCATTCGTGCTTTAGCCGGCGAAACGCAGGAGATCACCGCAGCCGCCCTGCGGGATGCCGAGGTGTACGACACCGACCAGCGCGTGCTGCTCTCAGCGGAGACTGCAGACGGCAGGCGGTTTCGCCTGCGGTGCTACTTGCCGGAAACCGAACCGCCATTGCTGGCAGGAGACAGGGTACGCGTCATGGCCACACTTTATGTGCCGGACACGCTCGGCGGCTTTGACCGTGCGGCGTATCAGGCGTCCGAGGGCTGCTATATCGCGGGCGCGTATGCGACCGACGAGGAGCACAACGCGGTGCAGTTCGAGGTCTTGGACTCTAAACGGGACAGCCTGCGCTTTGCGCCGCAGAGGATCGCGCGGTTCTGCCGAAATGCGGTGCAGCGTGCCCTTCCGGAACGCGAAGCCGGTCTGCTGACCGGACTGCTGGTCGGCGGCAGCAAAAATCTGAGCGACACCGACCAGACCGCGTTCCGCATTGCGGGTCTCAGCCATCTGGTGGCCGTTTCCGGACTGCACATCGGCTTTCTCGTCGGGTTCTGCACGCTGCTGTTCGGCAAACGGTGGGGAACGGTTGTGTCCATCCCGCTGGTGCTGCTGTTTGTGCCGGTCGCGGGAGCCACGCCGTCCGTGCTGCGCGCGGCACTGATGTACCTGACGGCTGCAGGCGGATTTCTGCTCCGGCGCCGGTCGGGCAGATTGAACGCGCTGCTGATGGCACTGGCTGTTCTGCTGCTTGTCAATCCGTACGCGATCGCAAGTGTGGGTCTGCAGCTTTCATTCGCGTCCACGCTCGGTCTTATCCTGTTCGCAGGGAAGCTGCAGCATGCACTCGAAAAGCCGTTTGCCGGTGCGCCGAAACTCGTGCGCAAGGCGCTTGTGGTCATCACGAGCGCACTCAGCTGCACAGTTTGCGCTACGATATTTACAGTACCGATTCTGCTGACCTCGTTCGGCGCGGTGTCCGTGCTGTCACCCATCAGCAACCTGATGACGGTCGGCGTGACCTCGCTCTGCTTTGTGGGCGGGTTCGTGCTGTGTGTTGCAGCAGCCGTCTGTCCGGCGCTTGTGCCGATGCTCGCAGGACTGGTTCGTCCGCTCATAAGCTATTTGCTCTGGTCAGCGAATATCATCGCGGACCTCGGCTTCGGCACGCTGCACCCGAACAACACCTTCGGTCTGGCGGCGCTCGGCATCGTGTTCGCGGCGCTGCTCGTGTGGCTGACTGCCGGAAAGCACGTCAAATGGAAAGCCGTGCTGCCGTGTCTGGCGGTGGTGCTGATCGGCTTATGTATTGCCGAGGTGCAGCACCAGAACGGCCGGTATACGGTGACGTATCTGCCGTGCGGCAGCGGTCAGGCCATTCTGCTGAGCGACACCGAACACGCGATGCTCATAGACTGCGGCAGCTACCGGAACGCTGCGCGTCAGGTACGCGAGTGGCTGCGCTGGAATGGTCTGAAGCGGCTGGATACGGTCGTGCTGACCGCGGTCGATCAGGGACATGCGCGCAACCTGCCGGAGCTGATGGAAACGGTCGAGGTTGGGGAACTGCTCATGCCCGCAGGCTGTCAGGAGCGCAAGACCAACGCCGATTTGCTTTCCTTCGTGCACGAGCGTGAGGCGCAGGAGGTAAGCGAGCCGGTGACGCTCACGAACCCGATCGCGCCGGTGGAGCTTTTCCCGATCACCGAGGGAAAACTGGCCGTCAGCATAGCGGACGAGGTGCTCATCCTGCACAGTCCGACCGAGAAGCAGCTTTCAGCCTATTTGGAACAAAACACGCTGCCTGCCGCAGCGGAGCTGGTGCTCAGCGCGAACCATCTGAGCAGCGGCGAAAGCATGGCACAGTACGCCGAAGCGGCAGGCGCACAGCATATCATCATTGCGGCGAGTTCGGAGAAGGGACTGCGGTCGCACAAGGGACTGGACGTGCAGAGCACCTATAAGGAAGGCGAGATTGCACGGCAGTTCAAAAAGGAGTAACACATGGCGGCAAGAGAAACCAAACCAAACGGAAAATCACAGCTGATCCGCGACCTGAAAAACGGCGAATTTGCCACGCTGTACATCATTTCGGGCGAGGAAAGCTACATGAAGGAATACTATCTGCGGCAGCTGCGGCAGAAGGTGGTGGACGAGACCTTTGCGGATTTCAATCTTATTGAGTTCGAGGGCAAGGGTCTGACACCGGAAATGCTGACCGAAGCCATTGACAGCTATCCCGCGATGGCAGATAAAAAGCTCATCATCGTCAAGGACTTCGACCTGTTCAAGCCGCCTGCCGGCTTCGCAGACGTGCTGCCGAGCGTACTTGGCGATCTGCCGGAGTACGTCTGCCTCGTGTTCTACTACGACGTGCTGGACGGCAAGCCGGACAAGCGCACCAAGCTGTACAAAACGCTCGAGAAGCACGCCTGCTTTGCCGAGTTCGCACACGCAGAGGAGCAGGAGCTGGTGGCGTGGCTCGAGCGTCGTGCAAAGGCGCTTGGCTGCATGATCGAACCGGGAGATGCGTCGTACATGATCTTCCTGTGCGGCAATTCCATGACCAACCTCGCCGGTGAGATGGAAAAGGCAGCCGCGCACACCACGACCGGCGTTATCAAGCGCTATAACATCGATGCGGTATGCTCGCCGGTGCTGGATGCAGTCGTGTTCGACCTGACCGACGCGGTAACCGCAGGCAGGTTTGATCGGGCGGTCGCACTCGTCGGGGAGCTGCTCGCGCAGAAGAACAACGAGGTCATGATCTTCACCGCCATCACACGTCACATCCAGCGTCTGTATGCTGCCAAGTTGTGCGCGGAGAACCGCAGCGGCGAAAAACAGCTGATGGAGATGATCGGCTCGAAATCGCCGTACTACGCAAGGCAGATTCAGAATGCAGCACGGCGTGTGCCGCTCAGCTGGCTGCGAAAGGCGGCGTCGCTGTGCGCGGAGACCGATGCCGCACTCAAGGGCGGCGCAGCAGACCGACAGAAGCAGATCGAGCTGACGCTGCTCACCATGGCGGCAGAGCTGAAGGGGGAAAAGAAATGACGCGCATCAGGGAAGCAATTCTGGTAGAGGGCCGGTATGATGTGAACACCGTCCGGCAGGTGGTGGACACCGTGGTGCTTGAAAGCGGCGGATTCCGCATTTTTAACAATAAAGACCAGCTCAAGCTGCTGCGCCGTATCGCGGAAACGCGCGGTCTCATTGTGCTGACCGACAGTGACGGTGCGGGCTTTGTCATCCGCAATTACCTCAAGGGCGCGCTGCCGAAGGGCTGCGTCAAGCAGGCGTATGTGCCCGATATCGCGGGCAAGGAACGCCGCAAGCGGCACGGCTCCAAGGAGGGCAAGCTGGGCGTGGAGGGCATGCGTCCGCAGGTGATTCTGGATGCGCTCCGCCGAGCGGGTGCAACCTTTGCACAGCAGGACGAGAGCGAAATGCCGGTGCATCCTGTCATCACCAAGGCGGATTTTTACGAGTGGGGACTGTCCGGAAGACCGGACAGCACCGCACGCCGCGCTGCCGTTCTGCACGCGCTGGATTTGCCCGAGCACATGACGGCAAATGCTCTGCTGGAGTTTATCAACGCTGTTGGCACGCATGAGCAGGTTGCGGAAATCATTCAGCAGTACGCGGAGAAAATCGAGAAAATTGAGGAATAATTTCCGCACGAATGATTGAAAAACCTGTCGAAGTATAGTACAATGATAAAATACTAAGTGCAGCTATTGCAGAGCTGATGAAAATAAAGCAAAAAACAGGGAGTGGCAGCATGAACTTTTTAGAGGAACGAATTGTCAAGGATGGCGTTGTTAAGGAAGGCAACATTCTGAAGGTAGACAGCTTTCTGAACCATCAGATGGATATTAACCTGTTTGATCAGATGGGCGAGGAGTTCAAGCGCCGTTTCGCGGACAAGCCGATCAACAAGATCGTTACCATTGAGGCATCCGGTATTGGCATTGCCTGCATTGTGGCACGTCATTTCGGTGTTCCGGTCGTGTTTGCGAAAAAGACCCAGAGCGTCAACATCGACGGCGAGGTTTATGTTGCCGAGGTTGAATCCTTTACGCATAAGTGTAAGAATCAGGTTATCGTTTCTAAGAAGTTCCTCGGTCCGGATGACCATGTGCTTGTTATCGACGATTTTCTGGCAAACGGCTGTGCGCTGCAGGGCCTGATCTCCATCGTGGCACAGGCCGGCGGTACGGTTGAGGGCATCGGTATCGCCGTGGAGAAGGGTTTCCAGCAGGGCGGCCGTATTATCCGCAATCTGGGCTATCAGCTCGAGTCGCTCGCTATCGTGGAGGGCATGGACGCTGAGACCGGTGAGGTGCACTTTAGGGAGCAGTAATATAGAAAGTTTGAAAGGGGAAGGCGTTGAGCCTTCCTCTTTTTGTTTGCGGGAGTGGGAATTTGATGAAAGACAGGAGTTAGGAGTTTTCGGAGAGTGAAGAGAAACGATGGTTTACCCTTTTTCATGTTTTATATTACACATATCGTCGCACCCTACGGTAAAGTGTGTTGATAAATATAATTCGCAGGCGCCGTGCATGATCACCAGACAAAAGAGTTGCGGAGAGCAGCCGGCATGTGTAGCGGTACGGTATCTGTGAACTGCGAATATTTCACGAAACAAACGCAAGAGTAACCCGACTGCCGTTCTCCTTTTCGAAGTTGTAGAATAACAGGGGAGACTGCGAAATCCATCGAAAAATGAAATGGCTGAGCTGCAATAGTCAACTTGCCAAAAACTGTATTGGAGATTGACCAGTTGAGAACTTGCGTGGATAGTTATTGATCCAGTCCTGTAAGGCAGCGATCTGTGCTGCCGTCACTTTGGAGAAGTCAGTACCTTTTGGAAACCATCGCCGGATTAGACGGTTAGCGTTCTCATTAGAACCGCACCCCCACTCGATGTGATCGACTCCTATGCCAAGCGCTTTCCGAAAGCGGTTCAGTGCCTTGAAGACGGATTGGAAGATTCTCTGGCCTTCTATGCATTCCCAATGCTGGATGCGCGAAAAATCTCATCTTCTAACATGATTGAGCGATTGAATCGTGAAATCCGCAGACGTACCAGCGTGATTGGAATCTTTCCGAATGAAAGTTCGTATGTTCGTCTGGAGACAGCGTATCTCATGGAATACGCCGAGGACTGGTCTGTTTCCAGAGCTTATCTCAGCCAGGAATCCATTGCGGCCACACTGACCACCGCAGCTTAACTTCATTTTTCAGGAGCCTTTTTGCGAACTTTACTTGACGCCGCCAGACTTCTCAAGTGAGAGGCCCAGCGGCTGTCTGGCTCATATTCACTCTAAAATCGCCCGTCTCTGCCGTTCCACGACAGCATTCAGCGCCTCAAGCCGCCTTTGCGGCAGCTTTGCCGTCTTGATGAAATCCACGCCGATGCGCGGACGGCACTTACCGATATATCAGTCCGGTCTTGCCAGCTGATCTTCATCGAGGTCAAACAGCAGGCTGCGGTTGTGGTCAAACATCGGCGCCGCAGTCTTGACTTCCATCGTCTGATTGTCGAACAGGAAACCGAAATTGCCGGGGTGGCGATCGGTGTTCAAAATCAGCGCATCGAGCACGAATATCCGCCAAAGCACATCCTCTGCTCCGAATTTCTCATAGAATTTCATCAATCCCGATACACTATTCGGGTGATCGGGAAAATCACTGAGTTTCGCAAGGCCGTGCGCCTCATCCGTGAACAGACGGCATTTAGAAATTAGTTTATGGTAATAAAAGTCCAAATCATATCGAACCGCCGCCGGACAAACTTGCTCCGCAAGCTGACACGCAAGAAACTCGGACAGCGGTTCATGCAGCACGATTTTCGGCAGGTCGTTGTCCACGAGGAACTTGCCGAACAGCTCAGACAGATAATTCGGCCGGAACGGCCTGCCGTCCTCCATCACGACCACATAGTCGTTATCGTCGTAGGCATTCTTGTATTCTGCCCTGCACGCCTGCTGATGCTCCCTCGCCGCCTTCAGCATATCGCACAGTGTATCCGGCAGATAAAGCGTGCGCGTCGAGGACGCCGTTTTCGTGCCCTTCTCGATTTCCTTTTTACCGGTCTGCGTGCGCGTATTCTCAATCGTGATGGTCTTGTGTTCAAGGTCAACATCGCTCCACCGCAGGCCGCACAGCTCGCCGCGGCGCAGTTCGAGATACGCACAGATATACATCGGCAACTCGAGCCGCGTTCCGACAGCCGTGGCGAGCAGAACACCAAGCTGTTCTGGCGTGTAGAACTTTGCCTCGCGCTGACGCTTATTCGGAGGCGATACCGCACGCATTGGATTTTTTGTGATGTACTCCTGTCTTTCCGCTGCATTCAACGCATTCGTGAGCAGGTTATGGTGCTTGATGACCGTATTCGGCGACAGCCCCTTTTCGTTCATCAGCCACGTGTAATACCGCTGAATATCGCGTGCTGTCAGCTTTTGCAGTCTGATTTCGCCAAGCTCTGGCTTAAGGTAATTCTTGATCATGCCGCGGTAGCCGTATGCGGTCGTCTCCTCGATCTGCGGCACGCTTTGTGTCGAACGTCCTGTACTTGCGGACACGATTTCCCTCGCGGTCAATGCCGTAGTCAAAGCACACGCGGTACTTGTCGCCGCGCTGCGTAATGCTGCCGTATGCCATGCTCCTCACCTCTGTGGCTTAACGATACCACGGAATTTTGCGGCTGTCAATGGCTACAAATGGCTACAACGCAAAATCGTATTCTCAGAAAAGTTATAATTTATCATAGACAAAAGCAAAACCGACGGTCTAAACCGTCGGTTTTGTGTTAGTTTTGGTGGAGCCGAGGGGAGTTGAACCCCTGTCCGAAAGCGCATCCACGGGGACTTCTCCGGGCGCAGTTTGTCGATTAAGATTCCCGCCGCGGCACGCCGGCAAACAGGCTTACCGTTTTGGTAGAGTCATTTTACATGACGAGGGCAACTCTTACCTCGTACACGTTCACCACTAATCGACGCCGGGTCTCTGAGCCGTGGTCCTCTCTGAGCCGACGGGCTAAGCCTAATTAGGCAGCCTGAAGAGTATAATTGTTGTTGTTTAATTTATAAACAGTTGGAGCTTTTATCGCAGATCCCCACTGCGGCCCGCTATCCCGGCTTCAACACCCCCGTCGAACCCGTTACGGCCCCATTTTGAAATGGAGAATGGAAAATTGAGAATAGCGAATGATTCTGCTCTCAGCTTTTCCATTTTTTGATTAACGATTACGCTCTTTCATCGCACGGTCCATCTCGCGTTTTGCATCGCGTGCGGCGATACTGTCACGCTTATCGTGCAGCTTTTTGCCCTTGCACAAACCGATTTCAACCTTCACGCGCGAACTTTTGAAATAAACCGCCAGCGGAATGACCGAATAGCCGTCCTGCTTGGTCTTGCTGAACAGGTTGACGATCTCGCGCTTGTGCATGAGCAGCTTACGCACGCGCAACGGGTCCTTATTGAAGATATTGCCTTTTTCGTACGGCGAAATATGCATGCCACGCACGAAAATCTCACCGTCCTTGAACGAACAGAAGGAATCCTTGAGATTGATCTGTCCCAGACGGATAGACTTTACCTCGGTACCCGCAAGCTCGATGCCCGCTTCATACTTTTCCTCGACAAAGTAGTCATGCCATGCCTTTTTGTTGGCCGCAATCTGCTTTGTGCCCTTTTTGTCAACAGCCATGGCGAAACCTCCCTTACCGTGGTATAGATTATAATACCACGATATACCGTTTTTGTAAAGTGGCAACCGCATTACATTTTTCGACGAAAAATGTAATATTAAACTTACCAAGAGGAACACACCTCAAAGGTAAGTTTTTTATATCTGTATAACGGAAGGAGATACTGTGAAATGGCTGAAATGGGTCCGGTTCGTAAGATAGATGATCTCGGTCGCGTAGTCATTCCCAAGGAGTTTCGGAAAACCTTTAATTGGCCCATCGGCATGGAGGTTGAAATTTCCGCTGCTGACGGGAAAGTAATTGTCGCAAAACATTCAACGGCTTGTGTCTTTTGTGGTAAGCCAACTCGTGTGCAAATCGGTGAACAGCATATTTGCCCTGCCTGCGCTGCAAAGTATCAAGCACAGTTCGATGAAATCGCTCATATGCCGATGGAGTGAAGTTAATGTCGTATCGTTTACACATCACCAAGTCGAGTGTGTTCCAATGGAACACGCAGACCCAAAGGAGGACGATTGATGACTTATCAGCTTTCTGACAACCCGTCTTTTCGTGAGCGAGGGGGGGTGCCGTCCGTACAGACGGTCATCAAGGTCGGTGACACTGTGTCCGACATCCGGGAGGGCAAGAACGCCGGTGTCCGCTCGCTCGGCGTGCTCGAGGGCAGCAGTGTGATGGGCATGACGCAGACAGCCTATGAGGCACTCTCCGCTGAGAAAAAGCAGGCCGCACTTGACCGTGCGCGGCAGATGTTCCTCGAGGCCGGAGCCGATGATGTGCTGCTGAATATCGAGTAGCTGCCCGCATGGATTCAAGCGAACGACTAAACCAGATTAAGGAGCCGCCGCTTTAATTGTGCGGTGTTGCCTTAAATACAAAACCCGAAGTGCAGGTTTTACACCTGCACTTCGGGTTTACTTTTTGCTGTTTTTAATGCTCAGCCCAATCAAGCGACCGTCCAACCGCCTTATCCCAGCCGGAGAGCAGCTTGCGGCGTTTATTCTCGTCCATCGAGGGCGCATACAGCGTATCACACCGCCAGAGCTGCTTCAGCTCCTCGCGGCTGTGCCACACACCGGTCGCGAGTCCGGCAAGATAGCATGCGCCGAGCGCGGTTGTTTCGCGGATGACCGGACGGCGAATCGTGCAGTCCGAAATATCGCTCTGGAACTGCATCAGGAAGCTGTCGCGGCTAGCACCGCCGTCCACAGAAAGGGAGGAGAGGGCAGTGCCGGTATCGCGTTTCATGGCGGTCAGCAGGTCGTTCACCTGATAGGCGATGGACTCCTGTGCGGCGCGGATGATGTGCTCGCGGGTCGTGCCGCGCGTCAGACCGATGAGACAGCCGCGTGCGTACATATCCCAATGCGGCGCGCCCAGACCGGTGAATGCAGGTACGAGGTACACGCCGCCGGTGTCCTTCACCTTGCCCGCATAGTATTCCGCATCGCGGCTCTCGGAGAAAAAGCGCATCTCATCCCGCAGCCACTGGATGACGGCGCCGCCGACAAACACGCTGCCCTCGAGCGCGTACTGCGTCTCTCCGCTGATTTGAATGCCGATGGTGGTCAGCAGGCCGTTTTTGCTCTCGCAGGCGGTCGTGCCGGTGTTCATCAGCAGAAAACAGCCCGTGCCGTAGGTGTTTTTCGCATCGCCTGCCGCAAAGCAGGTCTGACCGAACAGCGCCGCCTGCTGGTCGCCTGCAATGCCTGCAATCGGAATATTGCCGCCCGGCAGGGCAACAGAACCGTACACCTCGCTTGAGGAGCACACGCGCGGCAGCATCGCCCGGGGAATATCGAGCGCTTCAAGCAGGGTATCGTCCCAGTCCAGACGGTGAATGTCGAAGATCATCGTGCGTGCGGCATTGGTCGCGTCCGTAATGTGCACCTTGCCGCCGGTCAGCTTCCACACCAGCCAGGAATCCACCGTGCCGAACAGGATTTCTCCGCGCTCAGCCTTCTCTCGTGCGCCCTCCACATGGTCGAGCAGCCACTTGATTTTCGTTCCCGAAAAATACGCATCCGGAACCAGACCGGTCGTGCGGCGGATGTGCCCGGACAGACCGTCCTGCACCAGCCTGTCCACAATATCCGCTGTGCGGCGGCACTGCCAGACGATAGCGTTGTGAATCGGCCGTCCGGTATTTTTATCCCACAGGATGGTCGTCTCGCGCTGGTTGGTGATGCCGATGCCCGCCACATCGTATGGAGAAACATCGGCGGCCGCCAGCACCTCGAGCATAGCTGCATACTGCGTGGACCAGATTTCCATCGGGTCCTGCTCGACCCATCCCTCGTGCGGATAATGCTGGGTCAGCTCGTGCTGCCGGATGGCGAGAATATTCTGTTCGCTGTCAAATAAGATCGCTCTCGAGCTTGTCGTGCCCTGATCGAGCGCCAGTATATATTTTCCCATAGCGGAAACTCCTTTTTACCCTTTGCATCTATCATACCGTTGCGGACGCGGATTGTCAATCACTGCAAATTTGACGGTGCGGTGCATTTTGTGGTAAAATCAGTGCGAAAATGCATAGAAGAAGGGGATTGCATGAGGATTTACGAATACGGCGAGCCGAATGCGAAAAACGTGCTGCTGCAGCCGGTTGGGGACCACGACCTGCCAGCCATCGAGAACGAAATCCGAGAGATCAAGCGGCTGACTGCACAGCCGTTCCGTTTGATTGCCGTCAAGGTTGAAAGCTGGAACAACGACCTGTCTCCGTGGTGTGCACCGGCGGTTTTCGGTCATGAGGACTTCGGAGACGGTGCTGCGGCACTGCTCCGCGAAATCCTGCCGCTGTGTGAGGACGCAGACAGACGATACATCATCGGCGGATACTCAATGGCAGGGCTGTTTGCCCTGTGGAGCGCATATCGGACCGACCGTTTTTCCGGCATCGCGGCAGCCTCGCCGTCTCTGTGGTTTCCGAAATTTCTGGAGTACATGCAGGCGCATGATCTGCACAGCGCTGCAGTCTATCTCAGCCTGGGCAACCGCGAGGAAAAGACGCGCAATCCGGTGATGGCTGCCGTCGGTGACCGCATGCGGGCAGCGTATGCGCTCCTGCAGGAGAAAAACGTAAGCTGCACCCTGGAATGGAACAGCGGCGGGCATTTTCAGCAGCCGGACTGCCGCACGGCAAAGGCGTTTGCGTGGGTACTGGAACACTTATCTTATTAAGGTATAACTTATGCTTGAGAAGTCTGTCGAATTCCTGTATAATAATAAATAAATGTTACCGGTTGACTACAACCGATAACAAAAGTACTTTGGAAAGGGAATAGAAATTATGTTGGAAACGATCAACTCCGTTATCGCAGCGATATCGGATGTACTGTATCAGCCGTGGTTTGTGCCGTTGTTTCTGGTAGTCAGCGGCATTTATTTCACGTTCCGATGCAGGTTCATCCAGATTCGTCTGTTCAGGGACGCGTGCAAGGTCATCATGGAGAAGCCGGAAAGCGAGGGGAGCATTTCCTCGTTCGGCGCACTCATGATCTCCACCGCGTCGCGTGTCGGCACGGGCAACATCATCGGTGTATCCACGGCAATCTGCCTCGGCGGACCGGGCGCTATCTTCTGGATGTGGGTAACCGCACTGCTCGGCGGTGCAACCGCCTTCATCGAGTCTACGCTCGCGCAGATTTACAAAAAGCGTGCACCGGACGGCAGCTGCTACGGCGGTCCTGCGTACTACATGCGCGATGCACTCGGCAAGCGCTGGATGGGTGTCATCTTCTCGGTGCTCATCATCCTGATCTACGCAGTCGGCTATAACATGCTGGCGGCGTACAATCTGCAGTCCACATTCTCGGTGTTCAAGTTCTACCATCCGGTTATCACGCCGGCGTTCATCGGCGTCATTCTGGCGTTCCTGTTCGGCGTAATGGTACTCGGCGGCGCAAAGCGTCTGGCAAGCATCACCGAAATCCTTGTTCCGTTCATGGGTATCCTGTATGTACTGGTTTCGCTGCTCATCATCTGCCTGAACATCAGAAATGTACCGGGCATGTTCGCGTCCATCTTCCGCAACGCATTTGACTTCCAGTCCGTGATGGGCGGCTTCTCCGGCAGCTGCATCATGTACGGCGTGAAGCGCGGTCTGTACTCGAACGAAGCAGGTATGGGCTCTGCACCGAATGCAGCCGCAACCGCATCTGTTTCTCATCCGGCCAAGCAGGGTCTGGTGCAGATGCTGTCCGTATTCATCGACACGCTGCTCATCTGTACGGCAACGGCGTTCATGTGTCTGTCCACCAGCGTTGTTCCGACCGAGGAAATCGCCGGTGCGGTTTATGTACAGAATGCTATCGCATCCACGCTCGGTACGGCAGGTCCGGTGTTCCTTGCTGTGGCGATGATGCTGTTCGCATTCACCACGCTGCTCGGCAACTACTCATACTGCGAGGGCTGTCTGGAGTTCATCCTGCATCGCAGCATCAAAAAGCATGAGCTGCTCCTCTTCCGCCTGTTTGCTACGGCCATCGTGTTCATCGGTGCGATTGCAAACGCCGGTCTGGTCTGGGATACTGCGGATATGCTGCAGGGTATGATTGTCGTAGTCAACGTGCCGACCATCCTGATTCTTGGCGGCACGGCAATCAGGTGCCTGAATGATTACGTTGCAAGCCGCAAGCGCGGTGAGAATCCGGTATTTCACGCGAAGAACATTGGCATCAAGGAAGAAACTGATTTCTGGAAATAAGCGCATAAGAAAAGGACTGCTGCACAAGGATAAAACCTGTGCAGCAGTCCTTTTTTGTTATGCGTTTGTGTTCTCCTGCGGCGGATTTGCCGTTAAATCGCGGAAATGCTGCAGGCGTGCCGTCCACAGCATGGTATCCTGCGGTTCATCCGGCGAGATCGAGAGATTGTTCTTCGTCCAGTCCGCGAGAAATGCACTGAATTTCTCCGCACCGACACAGTTGTAATGCAGTGAGTCGTAGAAGTCGTTTTCCGGATCTGCGGCAATCTGCGCGGTGTAGTCGCTGCAATTCAGTGTTGATACGCCGTCGCGTCCGTCAAACTGCGCGGTCAGCCTGTCCCAGTCGGAATCGTGCAGACGCTTTGTCGGGGCACGGTACAGCACCAGCTGAATATTGTTCCTGCGGCAGAGCGCGTAAATATCCTCGAGGGCGTCCATGTTGCGCGCCCAGTCCTCCGGGGCAATATCAACTGTTTCGCAGTCGTCCGGACCCTTGTCCGTGCCGCCGGACAGAAAGGTGTAGCCGGCCAGCATATCCTCGGTGTACGGCTGCACGTCCTCGCTCTTGAGGGTCGTCCAGCGGTCGTGATAGAAGTACAGCGGAAACAGCAGTCCCTTGCGGACTTCGGGTTCGGCATTAAAAAAGGTCGCGTGCAGACGATTGATGCCCCACGGCATCTGACCGATGTTGGTCTTGGTAAAGCCCATGTATTTGTGGAACGCTATACCGGTGCACTCCACGAAAACCGTTTTGGGTGACTGCGTGCGCAGGCTTTCCTTTAAGTAATCCAGCGTCAGCGGAAGCGGCTGCTCGGGTCCGGCCTGCACAAAGGCGGTCAAACCGGAATTTTCCCAGTATACGGCAGGTACCACATCGCAGTAGGTGACGGACGAGCCGAAGAACAGCACATCGATCGAATCCGTCTGCTCCTGTTCGTACATGCCCCAGACCGAGCCGTAATCATGCTGCTGCGGTGTGAGATAATGGGTCGCACTGGCGAGGATACCGCCGAGTACTGCCGCAGCGGCAAGGAAGGCCGCCAGTTCTCTCTTGAAAATGTATTTCACGGCGATTCCTCCTTAAAACTGGAAATAGACGAATTCCTGCGGGTTGAATCCGGTGCCGTACGCGCCGCAGACGGCCGTCACTGCCAGCAGGATAACCCAGACCGCGTACCGGAGCCAGACGGTCTCCAGCAGCTTTTCCCGCAGCGGAAAACGGTCACCGATGATGTCGGTCAGCACCAGTCCGATGAGGCTCACGGCAAGCACATGCAGCGCACGCTCGGTCAGACCGAGATGCGTCAGGTCAAGCGGGAAGCATGCGCCTGCCGCCGTCACAATGCGTTTGATAATAGCACACGCCTGCAAAGCGGAATCCGCGCGGAAGAATATCCACGCAAACGTGGAAAGACCGAAGGTGATAATCACGCGGATGATCTGCAGCCAGCCTGCGTCCCACGGAATGTGCAGTGCGGCGCACAGGCGCTGCTTTGCCGGCGTCAGCAGGCCGCCGATAACCTGAAAAACGCCGAACAGCAGTCCCCAGAGCACATATTTCATGGCGGCACCGTGCCACAGGCCGCTCAGTGCGAACACGATCAGCACGTTGATGTAGGTGCGCGCTTTGCCCTTGCGGCTGCCGCCGAGCGGGAAATATAAGTAGTCGCGGAACCAGGTGGACAAGGAAATGTGCCATCTGTGCCAGAATTCCTTGGAGCTTTGCGCCATGTACGGTGCGTGGAAGTTTTCCATCAGCGTAATGCCGAACAGCCGCGCGGAGCCGATCGCCATGTCGGAGTAGGCGGAAAAGTCGCAGTAGATCTGCAGGGCATACGCCACTGCGGCGAACGCCAGCTCCAGACCGGAAAACTGCGCCGGATCGGCGTATGCGGTGTTGACCAGAATCGCCAGATTATCTGCGAGCAGCACCTTCTTGACCGTGCCCTCGATGAGTCGTTCGGCGGCAAAGCGCACATCGTCCGCGTTTGCGCGGCGCGGCTGCTTGAACTGCGGGAGCAGGCTCTTCGAGCGCTCGATCGGGCCGGACAGGATTGCCGGAAAGAAGGTGGTGAACAGCGCAAAATCGAGGAAATTGCGCTCGGCTTCACGACCGCGGTACACGTCGATCATATAGCCGCAGATGACGAACGTATAGAACGAAATGCCGATCGGCAGGGCCAGCTGCGGCAGACTGAGCTGCACACCGGTGCAGCCGAGCAGCTCTCCGAAAAAGCCGAGGTATTTGAATAACCCGAGTGCGCCGAGGTTGAGCACAAGCACCAGCGTGAGCAGACCGCGCTTACGCTCGGTGCGTTCCAGCTTTTGCGCCGCAAAGAAGTTGAAGGCAACGGTCAGCGCCAGCAACGGCAGAAATTTTACACCGCCGATGGCGTAAAAGCAGATGCTCAGCAGCAGAAGAAACGGTTTCTTGGCCTTCTGTGACAGTGGGTGGTAAATGAGTGCGCCTATCACCAGAAAGACGATATAAGCGAATGAATTTGGTGTCACGTTTATTTCTCTCCGTCCCCAAAATTATTTGTTGTATCCGGTCACGCCGTTTTTATTCATCCAGGTCAGTTTGACCTGCAGCAAACGGGCGATCGCCGGATTTTCCTGACCGTGCCGGGCTGCATACAGCCGCTGCAGCTCAAGCAGGTCGTTGTAGGTCAAATACGGATAATCCTGCCCGGAACAGGTGCCGTCCGGCTTGTAGGAGTAGTTCAGATCACCGTCCGGCTTGTACCACAGCAGTTCGCTCTGCTCAATGCCGCGCACCATGCGGTCAGCGAGGACGGCGTAGCTGTCCTCATCAACTGCGTCTGCCATCCGGTACAGGAATTCGGCTTCGGCGGCATGATGGTTGAGCGAAGCGTGTGTCGGCGAGGCCTCTTCGTTCGGGTGCCAGTAATCCTGCACGAGCCATCCCTCGTCATCGCCGGCCCCGAAGGTGAAGTGATGCTGCTCGGCAAAGCTGACGAGAAAATCCGCATACTTGCGGGTCTTGTCCAGCCAGCCGGTCACACCGAAGTTTTCGGCTGCGTTGATATTCGCCAGCCAGAAATCCGTGTTGAAGCGGGTGTCGTAGTAGCCGGGTTCAATGCCGTAATCCGTCTTGAGCCATGTGCTGCCCGCCTGAGAGGGGATAAAGCCGTACTCGTTCTGCTGCTCGCGCATCAGGTCGATCATCGCCAGACCGATCGCGCGGGAGGCCGGCTGATCGGTGTCGTTTGCCATCTTGCCGGCAATATGCGCCGCCGGAAGCGAGTAGAAGTAGTTCTCGTCGAACGGATAGTAGGTCGAAGGCGCGGTATAGTAGTAGCCGTTGTAGCACCAGCGGTTGGTGCCGATCAGGCTGTAGTTCGCCCAGCGGCTGAGCATGGACGGGTCGCTCCAGTCGATGAGCGTCTGCTGAGAAGTCAGCAGCAGATAGTCGCTGTAGGTGCCCTGCGTAAGAGCCGCAACCTGTACGGAGAAGCGGAAGCCGGAAGCTGTTCGCTCGATCTTCAGAGAGCCGTTTTTGCCCGGAAAATACTCGATCATGCCGTTGTCTCGCGCGGCATAGGTCATCGGCGTGACGAGAATGCTGTCCACGCCGTCCACCCGCAGGAAGTACATGCCGCTCGGTAGCGTACCCGCAGTGAGCGGCTGCTGTTTCCACGAGGACGCTGCGGTGTCGTACCAGCGAACGGTGCCGGACGTGCCCTTCATCTCAAACTGCGCGGCTGTGTGCGCGGGTGCGTCCAGTACGGCGGCAGAGTGTCCCATCTCAACCGCGCAGCCCTGACCGTCCGTGTAGCGGCGGGTCGCTCGATGAACTTCGGTCAGGTCCTGTTCGGTCTCGCTGCGCGTCACGTCGCCCAGTTTGGTGGTGAAGGCCGTGTAGGAATGGGTCTGCGGCGGCTTCGGTGCATCGGTTTCCCGCTGCTGGTAGGAGACCATCGGCGCAAAACGCTGCAAAATAGTCGCCAGCTGTGCGCGGGAGACCGTGCGCTGCGGAGACAGCGTGGTCGCGGTCGTGCCGGTGATCAGTTCCTCGGCGTTGGCCCACTGCATAGCGGTCTGCGCATACGGATGAATCGAAGAAGCATCCGTGTAGCCGGAGAGCGCGCTTTGCGCCGTCACATCCAGCTTTTTGTATTCGGCAAAGCGGTACAGCATAACGGCGAACTGCTCGCGCGTAAGTGAGGTGCCGGGGCGAAATACCGTGTCGCTGTAACCGGTGATGATGCCGTTGGACACACCCCACTGAACCGCGGTCAGGAAGGACGCATCCTCCGCGACATCCTGAAAGGTAAGCACTGTGTCAGCCGCAGGCGCGTGCTCCATGCGGTACAGCGCCTGCACCAGACAGGCGCGGGTCGCAGGTGCATCTGCAGCAAAGGTGTATTCCGAAATGCCGTCCATCAGATTGGACTGTACGGCGAATTCCATGGCCTGTTCGGCCCAGTGCGGCTTTAAATCGGAATAATCGGCGGCAGCGGCGCCGGTCAGCATCGAAAGACTGAGCATTACGGCCGCCGCGGTATAGCGATGTTTTTTCAAAAGAGTAAACCTCCGTGATTGTTTTCGCGCAGAAAATCATGCGCGTGGTTTATACACTTTCATAATTTATCATTATAACACCGCGGCAGGGCGGGCCGCAATAGCAATTCTTTGTAATATCAGCAGAGAATTACTGCAGATTCTCGATGAGTTTGCGGCAGGTATCGGCGGGCAGACTGCTGTACAGGTGATAGACGATGTCATCGTGCGTCCAGAGAAGCGTGACCGTGCCGTTTTTCTCGATCATCGTAACCGGACTGCCGTGCAGAGCAAATTCGGTAACGGATGCGTTTTCCGTGTCCACGAGCTTGTGTGCCTCCGAAGTGTCCGTAATCCGGGTGCAGGTCAGGTCGAGAAAATCGGTAGTGCTCTCGTAGGTGACGGTATAGCCGGTAGGTGTGCTGTGCTCATCGGTTTTGTGCATGGTATCCGGCAGACCGGACAGAACCGGCGGTGTGAACGCCTTGCTGTCGGTTTCGGACGGCAGGGCCGATGAAAAACGATAGTCGGTCAGGTCGTTAAACACGCGCACGACAGTATTGATAAGCGATACGCGGTATGCCTCTACGCTCATCGCGCAGCCGAACGAAACCGCAGCGGAAAGCAGCAGAACAGCGGCCGTGCGGCGCGCAAGACGGAGGCTCCGGTTAAACGCCGCAGAGTGCTTTTGTGCACGCACCAGACGGCGCATTTCACGCCGGAATTTTCGGGAGAAACGGTGCTCGGGCAGAGCATCCGGCGTGCAGGCTTGCAGCCACAGTTCGCGCGCTTCGGCGGCCTGCGCGGACAGCATATCGTCAGTGATTTTCATTTATGGTTCCTCCATCCCGCTCAGCGCTGCGCTGAGTTTTTCCTTGGCACGCTGGATGAGCTTGCGCACGTTCGGCTCGGTCGTATCCAGAATATTCGCAATCTCCGCGTTGGAATAGCCGCAGTCGTACCGCAGTAGCAGGACCGAGCGGTAACGCGGCGGCAGGGACGCGATAGCGGCGGCCAGTGTGTCGCGCTCGGCGAGACGCTCGATCTCGGCGGCAGGCGCGGCTCCGATATATTCCTCGGCAAGCGGCAGGACATTGCGGCGCTGCTTTTCGCGGTACAGGTCGATTGCTTTGTGCTCGGTAATAGTGACGAGCAGTGCACGCGTTTTGTGACACCTTGGTGAAGAAATGGTATCCAGAATTTCGATGACTTTGAGAAAAGCCTGATGCACCACGTCCTCCGCATCGCTGCTGTTGCGCAGAATGCGGTTTGCAGTGTAGTACATCAGATTTTTGTATTCGCTGTAAAGAATCTCGAACTTGGACTTGTCCGCATCCGAGTCGATCATTGCCAGATAGAGAAACATTTTTACGCCTTCCTGCCTGTTATTTTAGCAGATTATAGCATATTGTGTCCGGCTGTGCAATCCAAAGAGCGGATTTGCAGGCCGGTTTTTCTCATGCTGAAAAAAATAAAAAAATTTGCGGGAGCGTGTCACAAAACCGGAAGGACATTCGTCTATATAGTATGAGCAGGACAGGAGAGCCGGAAAGGAGGGAGTGCATGAACAATCGCAGGATATGGTTTCGATTAGGCGGCGTACTGGCTGCGGCAGCTGTCTGCACAGGCGGTGCGGCCGTTGTCTCCGACCGTGCGCAGGAAGCGAAAAATGTACAGAGGGCGTTCTTCGGCGCGATGGAAACGCAGATGCAGATAGGGTGCTATCCGTCGGAGACCGGCTCACCGGCCGACCTGACCGAGCGGGAACGCACAGAACTGCAGACGGCATACATTTCACGGGTGGAGCAGTACTACACCGAGGAAAATCCCTGCAGAAAACGATACATTGCACTGAACGAGGATTTTCTGACGGCTTGCGATTCTGATGTAGAATACAGCGAGTCCGGCGGCGTGGCCGACTGCCGATTTGACAGCGTGCGGCTGTATGCAGACCGAATGACGGCGGTGGTGCAGGCACAGACCGTTGTTTGGGATAAACGGATCTCCGGCAATCCGGAGCAGGGATTTTCGGTGGAGCTGCCGGTCAATCGGGATACCATTACTGCGACTATGAAGAAGGAGAACGGCGTGTGGAAACTGGACTCGATTGATTCACAGATCAGTCTGTCGGCTGCCGTACCGTCGGATGATGAGGTTTGCAGAGAACGCTATCCGACATTTGAAACGGCAAGGCAGGCGGCAAACAGTATAGATGACCAGGCATATATAAAGGAGGCGCGTTTCGCTTGAACTATTTTGGGCTGCACCGTGTGGCTGCTCCCGCATGAAAAGGATAGAGCGGCGGACTTGTTGTGGGGACAAATCCACCGCAAAACGGAAGAGGAAAGTGAAACAGTCGCAGGCTGAGCTTCTGTGACTGTTTTCTCCTGCTTGCAGAATATACAAAAATTTTTGAAAAAAGTTGTTGACATTTCTGAGAGAATATAATATACTAAACAAGCGCTGTAAAAAACGCCTCTGTAGCTCAGTCGGTAGAGCAGGGGACTGAAAATCCCCGTGTCGGTGGTTCGATTCCGCCCGGAGGCACCATTTTTTGCGGGAGTGGCTCAGTGGTAGAGCGTCACCTTGCCAAGGTGAACGTCGCGAGTTCGAATCTCGTCTTCCGCTCCAACTGATAAAAGACGCATATTTTTGCGTCTTTTATCATAATTATTAAAGCAGGATAAAAATTTTAAAATGTGTGCATAATTATAGAATACAAAAATATAATTAAATAAGGCGCCATAGCCAAGTGGTAAGGCAGAGCTCTGCAACAGCTTTATTCCCCAGTTCAAATCTGGGTGGCGCCTCCAATATTATCGGGGTAAGTTTGCTTGCTCCGATTTTTTTATGCAAAAAAACAATTGTCCGTTCCGCCGCTTCTCATTTTTTTACAAAACCTGCGGTTTTGCAGGAGCCCTGAAATTGCCGAATGAAATGCAAGATATTTAAATTGTTTAGAATTGCAATTTTATCAATAATATTTTGTGCTTTGCCGTGTTTTCAAGATTACCGTTTTTATAGGCGGTAATTTTTTTATTAACTTCTTTATATATAATTGCTTTTGTATCTGTATATCTGAATCTTTACAATCTTATCATGGTATATCAAATATCCAACTATATCCTATAATTATTTCAAATTTTTTGTTATAAATCATATTTTTAATTTACTGATTTTCAAAGTTTGCGACAGATGACATTTGATTGACATATCTGCTGTTTTAAATTTTAGTATCTGCTTTATTGTGTCAGTTCATATTATGATATTGTATTTATTGATAAAATGGGTATTAGTCGTATAATCTGAGGATATATCCGTAGTTATTTATTGTTTTAAGTTGGTTAGACTGCAAAATTTAACTTAAACAACACTCCCAAATGCGAAGGGGTTATCTTAGTATGCACTTCTTTATAAGCGTGAATTAAAAAAATTGACAGCCGTATTAAAATGAAAAATAGATGTTTATAAATTATATGGGGGTGTTGTAATAGATTTATGTTAGCGATATACTGCAAGTAAATCTACGGTAGCCGTGAGTGATATATTTGTAGGACTTTTTAATTGTGTTTCATTTCAATCTTATATATAAACGGCTGTTTGAAGTGTTAAGCAATTTGGGGATATAAAAAATTCAGATTAACGCACACAGTTTGGATTGATGATTTTTTATTTCTGATATTGTGTATATTAATTCGCATAAATTTGTGCGACAGGGCAGAATTTGATTGAGTGAACAAGTTTGATTAAATTTATTTCAACTCAAGTATCCCGGGCAGATGCGGATTGTCTTTTATACAATATATATTATTGCAATATTATTTTAATCCACATCATCACAAAGCTTTTAACCGTGTTATTTTAGGTATGAATTTTTCAGTTTACGAACCTACACGGGTGCGGCTAAAGATAGGGAATTCATTGGTGATATTGCCAACAAAGCAAAAGAATTGACTAATGTTAGCCAGCTCCGGAACAATAACAAAGAGCGGTACTTGCCGCCGTCTGTTTTATCACCGTTATAGGCAAGTAAAAACATCAAACGTAAAAAATATCAACTAAAATACTTACTTTAATCTGTATAATATTTTTATATTACATTAATAAAGGAGAATTTTATATAAATATTTTAATTCACTCATCCATGTAGATGGCGGCAAAATAAAAAACGTTTACACACGTCCTGAAAGAGATTTCAATTCACAAACCCATGTAGTGAACAACAAAAATAAATTAAACTTGATATTATAATATATTATGATTTCAATTCACACCCCTGCAATGGTGCGGCAAAAAAGCCCCGATTTATCGGAGCTTATTTATATTTCAGAATTTTGATAGTAGAGGTCATCATATAATCTTTGCAATAATATGCCCTCTTCATTAATGTCGTAATTCTCATCAAAACCAATTTCTGTTATTTTATCATCTAATTCGGTCAATAGTAAATCAATATCAGTATATGACTTTTTCAAATATTTTTTCACAAGTTCTTTTTGTTTCTCAGTAATAATCATCACTTAAACTTCTTCCTTCCGGTCGTTGGTTTAACCTGTATTAACACTTGAGTATCATGATTAACGGCAGGCGTTAACAAGTCGTCAATAAATCTTTGGCTTTTCTTATGCTTCAACTTTCTAATATCACCTAATTTTGCAGGATTCTGAAGCACGTCTAATACATAATTACAGTATTACGTTTTTGCTCAGCCGGCCATATCACCAATAATATAAAATGCTTTGATTTATTTGTTATCTTCATACTGTTACTTGCAGTAATGCCAATAAAGTTTTTATCTATTTCTTTTGCTAATATTTTTACATTTCAATCCACAGTCGCACCCGTGCAGGGACGGATTTTCAAGCTTTTTCTGTTAAATGGGTATACTTAACGAATTTTAATTCACGCACCCATGTGGGGTGCGACAACAGTTGTTTCATAAGGCACCATATAATATTGTCCATTTCAATCCACGCACCCTTGAGGGGTGCGACGTGTATAGCGATTATACGCTTATACAGAGATTTTGCATTTCAATCCACGCACCCTTGAGGGGTGCGACATGGAAATTTAAAGGATATAGCATTATTTGAAATTATTTCAATCCACGCACCCTTGAGGGGTGCGACCTACGTCTCCTAATAAGTACGCAGATGATACATCATTTCAATTCACGCACCCATGTGGGGTGCGACTGTAGCCAAATAGACTGTCATAAGACGGATTTATTTATTTCAATCCACGCACCCTTGAGGGGGGTGCGACAAAAGTGCGCCACCTATTAACAAAAATGTTAAAGAATTTCAATCCACGCACCCTTGTGGGGTGCGACTGCAAAAATATATAAAAAATAATATTTGTATTCCTTTAATCTAGTATATTTTGCTTTTTTAGCAAAATATATAATATAAGATTAATTATTACATACATTTTTTATTATATATCATTGTTTTTAATGGTGCGAACCTCCCGGCAATTTTATGTGAGCTTACCATTCGCACCTATATAATTTTATTATATCTTTAGAGATAATTTTATATTTATAACTTTTTAATTGGTTTAATTTCTTAAGCTTATACTAAATATGTTTATTTTTTTCTGTTACTTATTTTATATCACATAATGTAATATAAAGCAATATATTTTTTAAAAAATGTTAAAAAATAAAAAATTATATTAAAATATAGTTAAATTGTCAAAGAGGATATTATAAATACTTGGAATAACAAATGGTTTAATATATAAAATCTACAGAAATAATATATCATATTAAAAATGTTTGGCTACAAGAAGATATATAAATAATTTAATATTTGATACTTTTATGATATAAATTTTGAAAATAATAAAAATTAGGGATGTTAAAAATTCACTCTGTAGTTTAACATAGACTATACAAAAATTTTTTGTCATTATAATTAAATATAAAATTTTCTCCCATACCGTATCAGGTTATATTATTAGAATATTCTATGCTCAATAATCCTTTCTACTATATTTTTTTATAAATTCAGCATCTTAGAAAAATCTTCATTTACCCAATCAGCCGGGCATAAATCAGAAACAGTTGACTTCACTGTATTTTTTAAAACTTAAATGTATTTAAAAGATGAAACAAAATAATTAATGGTGTTATGGATAAAGCAATAAAGTATTTAGGAATTGGCATAACCGATAAAAAACGATTTTTCTGATTAAATCCAAATTGGGGATTAATTGTTTATCAGAACTTAAATTCAGAATTATATATGATACTTAAGTAAATTAAGACTAATAAAATATATTGATAATTAAAGTATATTATACTATGTCACGCACTGGCACTAAAGTTAATTTACAATGATAATAGATTCATATATATGATGCTCCGCTGTCATGCGAAATAACAATTCACAGCAGTTTTGCGGTTATAATAACTGACAGCGTAAATTTAAAAAAAATAATATAAAATTTGGGGTGGCATTACCGTTTGCTGAAAAGGCGGGTTGTAATGTTGTTCCGTAACAGGGGTGGCGTTGCCGTTCGTATAAATAGGGTTGCAGCGTTGTTCCAAAGGAGAATTCTTATGGGAAAAGAAGCATTTGATTTCTTTCCTTTAGACGTGCATCTTAGTGATAAGATGGAGCTTATAGAAGCAGAATTCGGGTTAATAGGGTTTGTGGTAATCGTTAAGCTGTGGATGAGAATATACGGCAGCAGAGGTTATTACTGTGAATTTGATGAAGAGGTTGCATTGATGTTTTCCCACAAAACAGGGGTTGGTGTCAATGCCGTTTCTGAAATATTGAACGCAGCATTTAAAAGAGGTATTTTTGACAAGACGCTGTATGAGAAGTACAAAATTCTAACATCAAAAGGGATACAGGAAAGATGTATGAAAATGTGCTCAAGAAGGAAGCGTTTTGAAGTCGAGAAGAAATACCTTTTAATTAGTGTGCCCGACAGCTTTGAAAATGTATACATAAAGGGCGAAAATGTTAACATTTCTGAAGAAAATGTATACATTTTTACACAAAGTAAAATAAAGGAAAGAAAAGAAAGTAAAGTAAATAAAAGTAAAGTAAATGATGTGCCGGAAGCGGAAGAGTGCAAGGAGTTAAAACACAAGTATGGAAAATACAATAATGTGTTATTAACAGAAGAAGAGATTAAACAGCTAAGAGAAAAACTTCCTAAGGACTGGGAGAATTGGATAGAGACATTTTCGGAAGGCCTGGAGCTTAAGGGATATAAGTATAACAACCATTATTTAGCCATACTCCAGTGGGAGGAGAGGAATAGGCGGAAAGAAACCGGAATCAGAAAAAGCAAGTTTAATAATTATACAGACACCAACAAAACCGATTATGCAAGTATAGAAAATAAATTACTTGATAACATGTTAGGGGAACAGAGATGATAAAATTCACGATAAGCGGAAGGCTGCCGAGCCTTAATGATTATATCAACGTATGCAGGCACAACAAATATAAGGCGGCGGCATTTAAGAAGCAAGTTGATACTCAGATAATTACTGAGATACGGAAACAGCGGATAGGCAAAGCAAAAACACCGGTATACATAGAATTTTTATGGGTTGAGAAAGACAGAAGGAGAGACCTTGACAATATATACTCCGGTAAAAAGTATATATTAGACGCGCTGCAGACCGCCGGAGTAATACCAAACGACAGTCAGAAGTACGTTGTAGGTTTGGTGGATATGATTGCTTTTGATAAAGTAAATCCCAGGGTAGAGGTCACGATTTGCAGTGTGGATGTTTAACTGTATTTAGAGAATAAAAAACGCAGATATTTAATCTGCGTCTTCGCCGCCGGGACCGTCTCGGCGTTCTCTGTTATCAGGGTAATGGTCCATGTTAGTGCTGACCCACTGGTTATTGGTGGCGGTCTTTTCTCCGTTTTCAGACTGATGTGTGGGGTCGGGTTTTCTCTTATTCATTTTTATCACCTCAAATAGAGTATTGCCAATATTTGCTGAATTATTACGGGATTTATGCGGAACTAAAATATAATATATAAAAGGAAGAAACAAAAATGTGTAAGTTAAAGAGTGGGATTATTTTAAAAGATAAGGTGTTTGTGCCGTACTATGATAGACATACAAAAATGTTAGAAGAATTAAAAATATCCGATACATTGAAAATGCTAATAAATTATACGTTCGCGCGGAGCTTATAACACCTAACGGAGACGTCTTTAGTCCGATTGATGACTGAAGTTTTTATGATGACCAGGATATTATTCCGCATTAGATTGTAGAAAATTATGAAAAAACGTGTGTGATTAAAGCGATTAAGATTTGGGTTGGAGAGCACATATATATCAGGAAATCAAATTTTTTTGTAGACAAAGAGAATTATTACTTTAGATTTTGTATGGGAGTGTTATACGGCAACAGCAGAGTTAGAGCCTGCGGCGACTGTACGGTTTCTATACCTTAATGGTCTGCCAATAGTATTGAGAATATTGTGCTTATGGAAAAGTTCACCTATAAAAATAATAAGACAAAAACGATATACTAGAGTGAAAATTGAAATTAGTCGCTGTTGATAATGTTGGAGGGAAAAGGTGAAATCTGATAACGGAAAACCAAAACCTACATTGTGCCCGGCAAAAATAATTACTGCGGTAGCCAGGATAAGAGAGTGTAGAATAAAAAAGTATGGAGATAGTGACAGCTGGAAAGATGTTGAGCCGCAAAGGCATATGGACACGGCTTCCGGGCGCTTTGTTGTATACATAAAAGACCCTTTGGGCGTAGATGAAGAAAGCGGGCTGCCGCACTTGTGGCATTTGGTTTGCAATACTGCGTTTTTATATAAATTGGAAGATAGAAGCAGCAATGATAGCTGAAGATATCAAAAAGGGAATTTATGAGAAATAGATATGTTATTATTTGTAATAATTGCGAATATTTGGATATAACCAAAGACGTACACAATATGAGTAATTATAAAAAACTCATATGTGGAAGATTTACAATACTAGGTTGTTACATTTAAACGCACATCCGATTTTATATCTGTGTGGTAGTTGTAAAGATGATAATTATAAAGGGTTCGTATTTTATAAAGATTAAATTCAAGTATTATGTAGTATATCATTTTTTATTTTCTAAAAAATCTTTTTGCACTGTTATTGTTGCCAATGTGTCGCCGAGCTGTGTAAATATTGCGGCCAGCAGCGGCAGTTCTTCAGGCTCTGCTGATTGTGAAATGCTTGCTGCAATCGCGGTTACCACAGCAGTAATAGCAATGGGGTCCATACAAAAATCCTCCTAAGGTTTATATTGTATATTATGTAATTCTATTTTACTTGTGAATATGATAATTTTATTTGACTGGGTGCTGCAAAACTTATGACAGACGTTGTCAAATACATGCGGCCTAAACTTGAGAGAAATACTGAAAAGGTAATAACTAAAAAATAAACGATTATTTTGATGCGGTCCAGCATAAAAGTGAGCTCCGAAACTAAAAGTAATTATAAGTTTTAATAAATGAGCAGATTGCCTAGACGTTATCAGCCCAAAAAATCTATATAAACTTGAACATAATTTATGTATGCAGACATTTACTTAGTTAAACGCTATAAGGATTTAAGACATAAAAAACGGCGAGTCTTTATATGGCAGCGCTCTGCCTGCCGATGGTATGTTCCGAGTAAACAGGACAAGCGATTCAATTATGCGTAATGCTTTACTTTTAACTGAAATATCGGTGCAAATTGAAGCGATAGACTAAACAATATCCTGGTTATTAAATATGACATATGATGAATGGATAGAAAACCTGACAGACAAACAAAAAGAAATATTTGACAAAACACGTTGTAATATATAGAACCAAATCAGCTGCAAGAAACAATATGCGAGGTATACCGAGGTTTGGGTTAAGGAGAATGTACCTAAAACGTTTGACGAGTTCCCAAATATAAAGTATAATAAAATTAGTAAATATAAAGAGTTGAAGTTAATATATGCAGACACAGGATTAAAAAAAATCTGTAATACATATAATCTTAAAATACTTGAAGGTAAACATGGCAAACACGTTTTGGGATAATATAGAAACTGTTATAAGTGATAGAACAGTTGGATACAGCTTAAATGAAATTGACGGTTCTGAAAACGAAATGAGAGCTATAAAAATTCATTATTTAAAAAAGGAACATATATCATGCCGAGAAAGGAGTAACAGATATGGATTTATGTAATAGATTGAGAGAAATTGCAGAAAAATATACACTTGATAAGAATTTAACCCTTAGAGTGATTTGTGTTGAAGTTACATATTTTACCGGCACAAAAGAACTTATAGGAAAATATGATGGCTATATTCAAGCATTGGATAATGAACCCGAAATAGCACAATTAGAATTGAAGATACCTCAATATGCAAATGGTATTGTATCTTTGTTAGAAACGGAAATTAAATCAATAGATGTAATAAATTAAGCATCTTTGCGAATACAAGGTGCTTTTATTATTCAAAAAACGAGGTGATAACATGATGTCAAAAGACACAACAAATTAATAAGCAATTGCAATAATAAATTAATATTGAGGGAGCCGTAGAAGGCTCTTCTTTTGTTACGAAAAGAAGGCGGGATTATATGAGCGGAAGTTAGGGGAATTAACTGTAAGATTTGCGGGTGACGCGTCGTCATTAAGTTCTACTATATCTTAGGTGCGGCCAGAATTATCCGGTATGAATGCAATGTCACAAAAAGGCGTGAAAATCATCGCAGAGCAGACCCGGCAAATGGGCGGATATGATAAGATAGTCGCAAAGCCGGCCTAAAGTCTAAAGCAAAAGCAAAGTATATTGGCTGAAACGGAAAAAGAGTATAAGAAAAATACTAAACAGCTGAACGAAAATATAAAAGGGCTAAACGGTCAGAAATCAGCTATAGGCAGTCTTATGACTTAGAAAAATCTGAGATTCAGGCTTTGGAATCTGCCAATGCAGGGCTTGATAAAAGCAGTCAGGCGTATAAGGATGGTGTATTCGCCGTTATATCTAAATGGATTATTGTCATTTTCAGTTTTACCCATATGGTTTCCGAATGCGTCATATGGATAACTTTTTAGTACGGCTTCCGTTTGTAGTTGATATTATCGAAATATGTCGGTTTTCTCTGTATACATAAAAAACTGAAACGGAACTATGTCAATTTTTTATGCGTACACTTGTCAAACTAATGGTTTCTTGGAGGGCGTAAATTATACGCCCTCCAAAACAATTTTAGTTATACTCTTTGTTATCCTTAGTCCCATTACAGCTGACAGTAAAATACTTATTTTAATATCTGATTTCCTTCCGAATTTATATAGTAATTAAATTAATTTTAATCCATTATATCATGTTGTTTTGTTAAATAATCTTCTTCTAATTTTATACGCGTATTAATTCTTCTATAATTATAAAGCTGCGTATAATCACCCACCTGTCTCGTATGTATATACAATGCTTGGTTTACAAGATATAAATATTCATATGCTGTTATATTTTCTTCTAATTGTTCCGGATATATATTCATTTCATATTCGCTTAATGCGTTTTTACAATTTATCATTCCCGTATCTATGCAAAACTGATAGTATGGGTTACATACTTCCTGATTATTTTCATAATAATACTTTGCTATATATAAATCTGCGTAAAATCGTGAACCGCTGGATGTTGATAACATTCTGCATATTGTTACAAATGCTTCATTATATGTCATATTATTGTCAAAGTTTGCATATAATTTCCCGTCTTGTTCTTGTCCTGTTATTAAATTATAATAAAATAAACTTGCGGCTAATTTATAGTCATATGACAATGGTTCTATATCAGAAAATTCAAATTTTCGTGCAGTCCTATAATTTCCATAATAACTATTCATTCCATATAACCACGCCTCTTTTTCAAGTTCATCTTTTATTTGCTCTGCTGTATAACCGCTAGTTATTCCAATAAAGTCTCTATCATATGTATTAAAAACATATGATATTTTTAATGCATCTCGGCGAGTAATTAAAGAAGTTTGATTCCAACGTGATTCAGCATTTCTAACTATATCCAAACTTTCAAGATTTTCTATTGCTGTTAACTCATTGCCTAGTTTGAACTGCTCCTCTGAACTTAACTCTGAGACATGCGTATCTTCTGCAAAAACAAATACATTTGTTAATATTACTATTATCAATACATAAACTATTTGTTTCATTTTTTTAGCTCCTTTTATCTTAAAATAATGTCATACTAGATAAAGTGTTTATTTAGTAATGTTACTCTTGGCATACTGCCTAAACTTTCCTCGTTTAATTCTCATGAGATCGTATAAGGCAAATACTGTATTCATGCACCATAATTGTTTCCAATATATGACTTATGCATAAAAAACTAAAACGGAGCTATATGTATTTATTAACCATTTAAAAAGGAAGTATTTGATGGATTGTTATTTTAAACAGTTAATTAATTTTATATATTTAAAAACCTTTCGGTGTTTTTTATTCCGTTTTAGTTTTTTATGAGTATGCTTGTCCTTTTAAATATCATCTTGTCAATTTGTTAAAATTAAAGTATTGCTGTTTTCCTCATAATCTACTTTATATCCTATGGCTGCACAGAATTCTCTTATTGACACATATGTATCATCAATATTATTATTAAATTTTCTTTCATATCTTTCTATTGAATTTTCTTCAATTATTTTCTTAAATTTCTCTTCACTTAAATTATCATATATACTATTTTTTATTCCAAGATAATTAACTAATATTCTATCGTTTTGAAACAAGTATGGATATATAGAATTATCATATAAATGTCCGTTTATATTTAAATACAGATATCTTTTTCTAGCCTCAAAACCCTCTCTCTTTAATATTATATATTCTCCATAAGTTTTTCCATCATATTTTAAATCACATCCTGCCTTTTCAGGAAACAATTTATTGTCTGCATAATGTAAATTAATTTGGCATTTTAATAAATTTGAAATTATTTGTTTATATGCTGCTACATTTATAGGCATATTTAACATTTCAAATTGAGTTTCAGTTTCATCAATTAATTTATATTTCAATGCTTTTTTATATACTTCTTCATCTGTAAAAATATAATCTCCGAGTTCTTAAATACATTCTTCTCCCGAAGGTTCTAAACATCGGATGCACCAAGTTAAAACTTCACATATTTTAGCCTTATCATATGGTCTCACTTCCCAGCCAGCATTGTTTTTCAGTTCTAATTTAACCATTCCAATGGACCACGAATATAAAACATAGTCATAACTATAAAAATCATTTTTCGGATTATAGTCAATAAATGGTCTGCCTAAGTACATTCCTCCCATATCAATTAAATCTTCTGTCAAACCTATAATTTTCATTATGTTAACAATACAGTCTTCTCTTGTAAAACTATCATTCTCATAATTTTTATACAATATCAATTGCTCTGTTAGTTCATCAGTATTTATTTCTGTTTTGTCTAATGCATATGAATTTATTGAGAAACTTTGAAATATCGCGCATGTTATTAAAATAAAGAATATTATTTTACTTATATTATTTTTCATTTTCTATCCCTTTCAATCATTATCATACTGTATTTAATTCAGGTTCAACTATTATAAATTTTTTAATTTTTCTATGCAAATTATTTGAATAGAATATTACTATTTTCATTTTATAAATTCAGTTAATATTTCATCATTTTTATTTCCAATTTTTTTAATCAAAACGTTTATAATACAACTATTCTCTTTATCAGGATACATAAATACAGGCACAATATTTTCATGCTCATTTCTATATCCCATAATAAATTTATCTATATTTTTATTTGATGTAATTTTATAGCTTGTTTTATTTATTTCCTTTTTTTAGATAAGTTTTTCAAATTAACTTTTATACTAAATTATTATATAAATCCATATGTTTTTACATCACTTGCTAACTCTTCTGATATATTATAAAATTCTGCAATTCTTTGTGGTGAATTATTGTTCAAAAACAGATTATAAATTGATTTTGTAATAATACTTGATATTTTTGTTCTTATATTTAAATGCGATTTTGTATAGTTATACATAACAAATCTATATATAAAATTTAATACAACTATCACAATAACTATAGAGACTAAAATAATAAAACTTTAAGTTTTCTCATTTACGCATGTTCCTCACTCTAACAATATAAACATACGTATTTTATATATCTTGTCCATATAAATAATAATCTGTCAAATTAGAATTTGCTTTTTCATCTGTATGCTGTGTATAGTATATATCGTCATTATCAGCAGAAGTTATTATTGAAGCATATTCTATATTTCCGTCTTAATAATAACTATAGGTAAAACTTAACTTCACAGCTTCATTATACTTCCGGTTTGTAACCTTTGTCAACAAATATAAATGTAATCGACTATAAATGGTTGATTATGTGAAAGTTAATGACGAGAAATTTGTTTGCGGTGTATATTTCGCCTTCTAGGCTGTTTTGTTGAAATGCTTAAGTCATTTTGATATACTGTCATCAAAGAAAAATGGGAGATAATGGTATCAAAAAATCGACAATAATATTTCTGATAACTGTGTTTATTTTATGTCTGAGTTTATATTTGAAGACAGAGCTGCCTGGGTGACCGATATTAACGGAAACAGCAGTAAGATTAATAGGCGGGGCGAAGTTATTCTTCCATTTGCTGTGCTTGCAGTTTATGATTCTCACAACATACTGGTTGGTAATGAAATTAAAACTCTTGAAAGTTTTGAAGACGGAGAAACTCAAACAGTTGTTTTTGATTTGGATTCCACGGATACACAGAGAATATGTCGTCTTTTTATTTGGGATAGTTTGCAAACAATGCGTCCGGTTTCTGTTCCTGTAGATATAGAACAGAATGAATAAAAATATTGTGTAAAAAGAATGACTGTTAATTTTATTGACTTATTTAACAGTTAATATGTTTATTATACTATGGGGGGATTAAAGCATGAAAAAGATAATTGGTTTGTTATTAACTTTGTCAGTATCTATAGGTATTTTGTTATTTAGCGCTGATTCCGTTATTGCGGCGTCTTATAACAGTTCTGCTGCTTTAAATTACGCCGCGGCTCATTGGAATGATAACGTTGGTCTTTGCGCCGAGTTTGTTTCCAACTGTTTGAGTGCGGGAGGATGCAGTGCATGGAGCAGGAGCAGCAGCGCTTTAAGAAATCAGCTGATAAATTCCGGACTTGGAACCGAGTATGAATTAACCTTGAATTCAGATAAGTCAATTACAGTGTCGAACTATTCAGGGAAGTTAGCTGCCGGAGATGTTATTTTTTATTATTGTCCCGGAGCGAAATGTTTAACTTTTATATAGAACAGATGTTAATTAGACAACTGCTAATATTAAAAAGTAGTTGCTATTTTAGAGATTTTAAAATTTGAAATGTTATAAATAATTAGAGTGCAGTTTAACTTGATGTAAAGGCGAGGTATATATTTAGTAAATTTATTTTTAATTTGCTGTGTATTATCAGAACAAAGAATTTAGTTTTATAAAAATTAACAGAACCTTAGTGAATACTAGAGTTCTGTTTTTTTGCATATTTTATATTAATTGCGCTATATATTTGTATTGGTTGCGATTGTTTTTCTATAGAATATAAAACCATCTGTTTGAATAATATTTTTACAAAATATATATAAGTAATGGTTTTATTATGGAATTATATAAAATGAAAAATAGTATACATATAAATTAAATTTATTGCGTCACAGAGCAGAAGGCTATTCGCCTTCTGCAACAATTTTTTCCAATACCGCGATAAGGTCTGACATAGTATTCAGCTGTACGTCTTTTTCAAGAATAGCATTCTTTAATGCGATTGGTAAGCTTTCAAATTTATCGCGTAAGTTTGGAGCTACATATGACATAAAAATCACCTCTGAAGTATATAGTATCCAAATGTCAGATAAACATACAGTAAATAAAGTTCAAACAATGCTTTATTAAAATGAAAAAGCTGCTTTGTTATTCAAAAGAGACTTATTCACGTGTTAATATATAATATAAATTAGCATAAATTTTAGTTTCAGGGCGTTTTGAATGAGGAGAATAAAAATTTTTGCAGGTGGATTGTATTTTTGATGATATGTATAATTTGCTTTAAAATAAAATATTAAAATTTAAATAGCTAATTTTCAGATGTATTATTTAATCAGTCTTTTATGCTTATTAATTTGACATAGGTTCGTCATTTATATCAGCGTATTTAAACTTTATGGAAAAACCACAAAGCATTATTCACGCAGTTATTAGACTGCATAAATTTGCGTCTCCCAATTTATCAAAGTCAACATGCCAAAGCCATGATACATCCTTTCTATTATTTGCAAGGCCGTTTATCGCAGAGATAAAATTATTTTTTTATAATCATCTGCACAATTGATTGGCTCGCATAGTCGGAATTTATATTACACAAAGTATTATAGCTTGTAAAAAGTTTCATTATTTTAACATAAAGTCTCCGCGATAAAGAATTTATGTGCGATAAGTCACATATCTTTTTGTACGAGAAATTGATAAAATATCTTTATATTTTGTCAAAGGATGTGGAGAAATGGAAATTTTAAAATTGTACTTTGGAAAAACTTTATACTATAAAAGACTTTATTTTGGCATAAGTCAAGAAGCAATGGCTGAAAAATGCTGCATATCATTAAGGCAGTATGTTGATATAGAAAATGGAAAGAGATTGCCGTCATTCAAAAGTTTAATTAATATCATAATTAAAAGCGGAATAGATTTGGATGAGTTTATTAAGGAGATTCAAGAGGAGGGATATACTCCGGAAGATTATAAAAACGTAAAAAATAATTGATAAGTTTATATCGTTTTAATGAATTAAAAATATGATATAAAACCATATTTAAAACAAATAGTTTCCGGTTTTATTGTATTTGATTTGAACTATAAAATTTTTGATTAAGAAACTAACGAATTTATTATTTTTAAAATGGTGTTTAAAAGTAAATATAAATTTGAAACAGCCGACTGCATTACTGCAGTCGGCTGTTTTATTATATCAGTAGTTTGAACACGAAAACTGCCCGGCATATGTTATAATTTATCCTTTATCTTACATTTCTGTTCACTTTACAGCAATTTTTCATTTTTTACTGCTGCGTGAAAAAATCTGAAGCCGTATAATAGACTGTAATTATAAAAATATTTTATTTGAGGTTAAGAAAACGTCAGTATATACTGAATTAAAACTCGTATAGAATTATATATGAATTGTCAAAAAACGACTTCCATTGCAGTCAATATATAAGAAATAGTGCTTTACAAAAAATTTTGTCAGTGTTAAAATATAACTATAGAATATAAAATAATGTGGTGGTACATATGCATGATATATGGAATCCGTGGCATGGCTGCGTTAAATGCAGCGAGGGCTGTGATAACTGCTATATGTATTTTTTGGACAAGGCGCATGGAAATGACGGTTCTGAGATATATAAGACTAAAAATGGCTTTCGATATCCCATTCAAAAGAGCAGAGGAGGTGGATATAAAATAAAAAGCGGCGAGATGATACGGGTTTGCATGACGTCAGACTTTTTCTTAGAAGAAGCGGATCCGTGGAGAGACGAGGCGTGGGAGATTATTAGAAGCAGAAGCGATGTTATTTTTTATTTGCTTACCAAACGCCCGGAACGTGTGGCTAAGCATTTGCCGAATGATTGGGGAGACGGCTGGGAAAATGTGTTTTTTAATGTAACTTGTGAAAACCAAAAAAGGGCTGATGAACGTTTGCCTATCCTGATGGAGCTGCCGTTTAAGCATAAAGGAATTATGTGCGCTCCGTTTATTGGTCCGTTAAGCATTGAAAAGTATTTAAACGGCGGACAAATTGAGCAGGTTATCTGCGGAGGAGAGAATTACAATGGAGCGCGTCCGTGTGATTATGATTGGGTCAAATCTCTACAAAACGAATGTAAAAAATATGATGTAACGTTTTGTTTTATTGAGACAGGGACGGTTTTTATAAAGGACGGTAAAAGATATAATATTCCCAATAAAAGAATACAAAGCGAGATGGCGTATAAATCGGGAATCAGTTATAGCGGAAAGAAAATTAAGTTTAATCTAAAGAGTAGGTACGGTTACAAAATACCGGAGAGTGAAATGTATGTTCCATATTTCAGAGAAGTGTGCGGAACCTGCGGCAGCAGACCTATTTGCAACGGCTGCGGTAACTGCGGCAGGTGCAGTCAGGTAACTAAGTAGTGCAAGCGCTTAAAAAGGAGGAATGTTATAGAAATAGTTAAGTTTAAGACGCACTTGCAAAACGTTTGGACAATATTTATTATAGTAATGCTGCAGGACGTTTTTAAATGGTTCATCCGGCGGAAAATATCTGTCGTAAGAGAATTAAGCATACTAAATATTATCTTCTTAATTTAAAGTTTTTTGTGTTTTAGAGAGATGATAGAAGTGTGTTATTAAATCAGCTGAAAATCTTTAAACATTTGTATGCGAAAGGTATTGCTATTGAGTTTATAGCTGTATATGGTATTAAATATAAAAAAATATAGAGAAATGAGGTATAAAAATGAAAAATTATTATTTTAAGTTTTTGGCTGTGATATTATCCGCTGTGATGGTTTTTGGTACAGTTTCGGTTTTTTCGGAACCTCAGAATTCAGAACCTCAGTTTGAGGAATTATCGCAGGATTTTTTAGACTATATAAATTTGGATGAAAGTGAGAGAAGCGGGATTGTCGCTCCATTCCCGGCAGAAATCAAACAAGAGCATAATAATGACGCTGTTCTTAGCAGTGTTTTACCTGAAAGATATGACGGCAGGGATTATGAGTATTTACCTCCGGTAAAAAATCAAATGAGCACCGGAACTTGTTGGGCTTTTTCAGCCACAACAGCGCTTGCTGCATCAATGCAGAAACAGTATCCGGGAAATATTTTTGACTTTTCGGTGCGTCATATGGAGAATTCAGAAGCTATAAACCCAAATGATTTAGCTGACCCTGATTCTTTAAACCGTTATGTGGACGGCGGCGGGTATGGTTTGTCTCCGCTTGGATATTTTATGAGAGGAGCAGGACCCGTTGATGAATCTGAAATGCCGTTTCAGAATAATATTGAAGCAGAAAATAAGGCAGACCTTTTAATAAAACCCATCGCTCAGGTAAAAGAAGCCGAATATATGCCGCATAAGGAAACTTTTTTACTACCCGATACCACTGATGAATTTATTGCTGAAGCTAAATATAATATAATGAAATATGGAGCCGCTGGATGTGCGTATTATAGTTACGATCCGTTATATAATATGGACAAAAACTCATTTTATAATAATCAGCGCGGTACCTATCAAAATCATGCGGTTACTATAATTGGTTGGGATGATAACTTTTCGGCTGACAATTTTGTAGCAAAACCGCCTGCAGACGGAGCTTGGATAATACAAAACAGCTGGGGTTCGGATTGGGGAGACGATGGATGTTTTTATATGTCGTATTATGACGAAACGCTTGATGAATTAATTTTTTATCAGGATTCAACTCCATATTTGGAATACGATAACAGATACTATTTAGACCCTGCAGGATGGACAAGAGGACTTGGATATCCTGACAGCAACGGTATTTCTTATGGGATGAATATATTCGAGAAGCTTCCGGGAGAAGAGGCTTTAACAGAAGTGACTATAGGTGTAAGAGGGGATACGGATTATTCTATATATGTGATTCCTGACGCTGACAAAATAGATCCGGCGTCTTATGATACATCAAAAGATACTCCTGTTTGCACAGGTAATACCGATCATGCCGGATATATCACTGCGGAACTTCAAAACCCTGTGATTTTAGACGGAGAACGTTTTGCAGTGATAGTAAAATACAGCTGCCCGAGTTATATATACAGCCTGCCGGTTGAAGCCAGAATTAAGGTATATACTGAATACTATCATTTAGCTGCTGAGCCGGGAACAAGCTATATATCCGCTGAGGGTAAAGACTGGACAGAAATAAGCAACGAGAAATATGATTATGCCAATTGTTCGATAAAGGCTTTTACAAAGGATATCACGCCAAAGACAGAAGTAACGTTTGAGACTTTGGACCCAAAGGGAATTATGAGCGTGTATGACAAAGACGGCAGAAAAGCCGCCAAGAAAGCCGACGGCAGTTTTGCTTTGCCGAACGGTAATTATACTTATGTCCAGAGTACATATCATTGTAAAGATGTTACCGGAACTTTTTCCGTTAGCGGGGAGGAAAGTATAACTGTTAAAGTCGAAGGAAAAATGGAGCCCGGAGACTATTCTCCGGAATTAATTAAAAGAACTTATGAGTATGAAAAAGAACTGAACAGCGATGGGTCCCTTTCAGTAGGATTTGATTTGGGGAAAGGAACTTTAGCCGCAGAAAACGCTGTTGCGTGTGACGAGGGGATTCCCCTTGAACTGGGCGCAGACTATAATATCTCAGGGAACAGTATTGTTTTGACGCCTGAATATTTAAATGCAGTACGCAATTATATGATGCCTGACGGCGGTTCTTGGGTATTAGAAATTAAGTTTGATGATGATAAATTAACAGAATATCAGTTTGTTATAAAGTTTGAATCCTTAACGGTGGAAAATGTTGCTGATGAACTGATAAACGAATTGAGAAAGGCAAAACCCGGCGCCTTATCTGCGGATTTGGTTGCTTTGCTTCCTAAATTTATACAAGACAATTTTACATTTCTTTTTAATGGAGATCTTGAAGTTGAGTCGTCTAAGAACTATAATTTCGTGACCTGTGATGTTATAGTTATGTCAAATGACGGTACATATAAACGTCTCGCATATGATAATCAGATGTTATATAAAGTTGTCATGGCAGTAGAAAAATCGCATACGTTAACTGTGCGCGGATATGGAGATGTTTCGGGTACGCTGTTTATTTGTCAATATGACGGCAGCGGTTTATTGATTGACTCTAAGCCGTATACTTTGGAACTTAAAAATGGTGATGAGCTGGATTTTCCATATGAAATTGTTGAAGGAAGCGTTAGAAGGGAATTCTTTTTCTTCGATATGAATACGCTTGAGCCTTTGGCAAAATATTAGGTTTTAAAATGTGAAAGGAAGCAAGATGCAGATAAACAGACTGTTTGAGATAATTTATATTCTGCTCAATAAAGAGACCGTGACTTCGAAAGAGCTGGCTGAAAGGTTTGAGGTTTCAGCCAGAACTATATACAGAGATATAGATATTCTTTCCGCGGCCGGTATACCTATTTATACTGAGAAGGGCAGAAACGGCGGTATTTCTCTGCTTCACGATTTTGTGCTTAATAAGACGGTTCTGACGCAGGAGGAGAGAAACGATATTCTGTCTTCTCTTAAAGCTGTAAGTGCTGTGGGGGCGGACCGAACTGATACGGCGCTTAAAAAACTTGGCGCTATGTTTGGCGGAGGAGCGGATTCCTGGCTGGAAATAGATTTTTCGTCTTGGGCGGATTATAAGAAAACTGCCGAGACGTTTGAAATAATCAAGTCGGTCATTATTAATAAACAGGTGATAGAGTTTGAGTATTTCAGCGGTTCAGGCGAGAGAACAAAACGTGAGGCAGAGCCTTTAAAACTATGTTTTAAAGGTGGGTCATGGTATCTATATGCTTTCTGCAGGTTTAGAAATGATTTTAGATTTTTTAAACTGACCCGCATAATAAACGTGAAAATAAAAGAAGAAATTTTCAGCAGGAGTGTTCCCAGGAAGATTTTCAAAGAAAAAAATAGTTTCAACGATGAATTTATACGGTTGAAGATGAGAATATCGAAAAAGCTGGCTTACAGAGTTTATGATGAATTCGACGAATATTATGCGGATAAGGACGGCAGTTTCATTGCCTATATAATGTGTCCAAAGGACCAGTGGCTTTATTACTATATCTCAACTTTTGGGAAAGACTGTGAGGTTTTAGAGCCTAAAGAGGTTCGCAGCGGGTATAAGTCTGAAATAGAAAAAATATTAAAAATCTATAAACAAGAATAATAAGTTGTATAAATTAATAGATTAAATTAGTATATAGTTGGCGTGTTATATGGCTGTATGGATGAATATGAGGCAATGTATATGAAGAAAAACAAACGTATTATTGTAACAGTTTTATTAATAGTTTTGCTCTCTGCTGTTATAGCGGCCGCAGGCAAGGAATGCTATGATTTTGAGCGCAGAGCATGTTTCAGCCGGCTGACCGGATACACAGAAGAAATTGGCAGTGATATAAAGAGAACGCTTGAGAGTGACAGAAATATTTTAAACGGCGCTGCAAACATAATAAAACAGTATGATATTTCAGAGCGTGATGAGATAGTAAAAATCCTTTCTTCCTTTGAGGGAATGGGTTTAATTTCGCGTTTGGAGCTGTTGCTTCCGGGCGGTATGATGCTTACGGGTGACGGAGAAATTTTGGATATGTCAGGAGTGCTTTCTTATCAGGAGGAACTGTCAAAGGGTGTGCATATTTCTAAACGCGAAAAAGATTATCAAAATCAGTATAATTATATATTAAGACAATGTGTTCCTATTGAGCGAAACGGTGAAAATGAAGCCATTATTATCGGTGTGGTTGACCTTAATAAGCTTCCTGTATATTTTCCTGCCGCAGATTATGGCAATGAGACTCAGATTTATTTGGTTGAGAGGGAAACGGGTAATTTTTTGCAGGACACACAGCATAAAACGCTGGGGAATATGTATGGGTTCGGCGATAGAAAGACCAAAAAAGGTTACAGCAGCGACCAATTTGTTTCGGATATTGCCGCCGGAAAATCCAGCTCCGCGATTTTTTTGTCTCAAACATCAGGCGAGTATCTTTATTCTTACGTCTCACCTGTAGGCATACAAGATTGGATGATTTTGCTTAGCATCAGTGAGGATGAGGTGTTTTCTCAGGCTAACGTGATGATGAGGTTCTTCTTTGGATTAGCTCTGTCGTTTTTCCTCATTGTTTTAATTTATTTTATATGGATGATTAAGGATGTCAGGCGTGAAAATTTAAAGATGGATGAACAGCTCAAGAACGTTCAGTATATGCTTGAAGTTGAAAAGGAATTGTTTGACGCGCATTTGCATCCTGAGAATTTTAAGAGAGCACTTAAAAAGGTTTCTGATTATTTAACTGCAGAAGCGGCGTTTTTTTGGATAATCAACGGGCATTCCGATATTAAGTATTGTTATAACGGTTCGGGCATTGATTTTGATATAGATGAAGATAATGAAATGTCTGAATTGTTCCCGGGACTTTTTAATATTCTTCTTGAAAGGGGCGGCATATTAAGCTATGATATGAAGGCTGTTGCTGAGGAATTTCCTGTCGGAGGAAAGAACTTGGCTCAGTTTAATATTAACAATCTTATGCTTATTCCGGTATCAGGTTCAGGAGGTGAACTGACAATAATATTTGGCGCCTGCAATATGAAGCGCCGTTGGGAAAGCGATGTTCCGCTGAGACAGGTTTCTCTAAGCTTTTTTATGGCTTTAAACCATTATGAAGCTCATTATGAGCTGGAGAGACTTGGAAGAATAGACAACTTGACAGGGCTTTTGAACAGAAACAGTTTCAGCGCCGCTTTGGAAAGATTATCGAGTAATAAACCAAAGTCGTTTGGCTGTGTTTATATTGATGTTAACGGTCTTCATGAAATAAACAATTGCCTTGGTCATCAAGCCGGAGACGATATGCTGAAAGCTGTGGCGGATGCATTAAAGCGAAATTTTGGCGATGACGGCGTTTATCGGATTGGCGGAGACGAGTTCGTAATTTTAAGCGAAAATAAGACTGAGACTGTGATTTCAGAGAAAATTAAAGCTGTAAGATACGAACTTAAAAATCAAGGTTATGCGTTGTCGGTGGGAACGGCCTGGAAAGAATCTTTTAACAGATACGATTTGATAATTAATGAAGCAGAAGCAAAAATGAGAAATGATAAAAGAAAGTTTTATTGTGAAGGAGGAGCGGTCAGAAGTTCACGCAGTTTGGATAAGCAGGTTGAAAAGATGGTTTTGGAAAAACAGGACGCTGACGCGTTTCTCTCGGTTTTAGCTCCTGAATTCAAAGGGGTATATTTTGTCGATTTAGACAGGGATACAGTCAGACACCTCTATATACCGTTTTATTTTGAAAAAATTTTAAAAGAGACAGGTGATGTATTCAGCAAAGCCCTGCTGCTATATGCTGCTAGAAATGTAAGACCGAAATATATAGAGTATTTTAAAAGCGTGTGTGATTATAACGGTTTAAAAATGAAATTGAGCGATAATATAACGCCTGAATTTTTATATCAAAAAAAGGATGGCTCCTGGCTGAAGCTTAGAATATTAAAATTTAAGAATTACGGAGAGAACAGCCATGAGACTTTGTGGATATTTACGGATTCGGAATCCGAAATACAAAATTAAAACGTTTAATAAATAATCGTCAGATTATAAGGCGCCTCTCACGGCGCCTTTTTGTTATAACAACGTTCCGTTCATGGATAAGACTAAACAATATTTTTAGATTAAGAGGTATAAATTAATTAAAAATGATTCAGTTCAAAGAAACGGATTATGGATTTTTATATTATTGAGTATATCAAAGCAAATGAATGTCATAGATTTATGTTTCAATACTGAGCGGCAATTTTCATCAGGATTTCTAACGTGTTTACGGGAAATAAAAATTTGATTTGTTTTGTCAAATAAAAGATAAGCCCGGGTTGGTTAATATATTATTTTATAAAATATGACATGCTGTTGTCATATTAATAGTATTATAATAGCATTATCAAAACTTAGGAGGTAATAAAATGAAATATGAAATCGTTGAGTTGGAACCCAAAACCGTGGTTGGGATAAGCGCAGTGACATCCAATAACGACCCTGAAATGCAGAAAAAAATAGGTGACTTGTGGACAAGGCTGTATCCGGGCGGAGAAATAGCCAAGATAAAAAACAGAGCTAACAGTTTCGCTATAGGTCTTTATTCAGACTACGAGGGTGATAATTATTGTGTGACGGCAGGCTGTGAGGTAACTGAAGCGGATAATGACGATATGGTCATAAAAACCATTCCCGGAGGAAAATACGCAAAATTTTCTGTGCGCGGAAATATGGTTGACGCTGTTGCCGAGGCGTGGGAAGAAATATGGAAAATGAATCTTGAAAGAAGTTATAAGGCGGATTTTGAGGAATATCTTAATGAAGATTTTGAAAATGCAGAAATAAATCTTTATATTAGCTTATAAAATTTGTTTTACCGTCCGCCGGATTAATTTAAAAGATTTTCCCGGCGGGCGATAATTAAAATGGCTTGTTTATTAATTATATACGAGCGAATCATCACATTTGTTTTCTCGGCTGTCCGCCCATTTCTCAAATTCGTTTAAAGGCAGAGGTTTTGAAAAAATATATCCCTGAACCATATCGCAATTGACGCTTTTGAGAAAATTTAACTGTTCAGAAGTTTCAATACCTTCCGCAACAACGTGTATGTTCAGCCTTTTGGCAAGGTCTATAAAACTTATGATTATATTTTGGCTCTTTGAGTTTGTTATATCCTCAAAAAACTTTCGGTCCAGTTTGATAGCGTCGACATTAAATTCTTTTAAAAGTCCCAGTGAAGAAAAACCAACTCCGAAATCATCCAATGAACATAGAAAGCCATAACTATGCATTTGGTTTATTGCGTTTTTCACCAGTTCTATTTGTTGGTTATCAAAAAATATTGATTCTGTTAATTCAAGTTCGATTACTCCATCCGGAATGTTATACTTGTTTTTCAGCTCAATAAACGGACGCAGATAATTTAAATTTCTAAAATGTACCCTTGAAAGATTAACAGATATGGTAAAAAGTTTTTTCCCGCTGTCTATTCTTTGCTTTTGGTATTCACATACTTTTTCAAATACATAAAGGTCCAGCTGTATTATGTTTCCGTTTCTTTCAAACAGAGGAATAAAATCTGACGGATAGATAATCCCGCGGTCGGGATGAAACCACCTTACAAGGGCCTCAGCGCCGCCTGTTTCACTGTTTTTAAGGTTTATTTTGGGCTGAATATAAACGTGAAAATCATTGTTTTTTATTGAGTCGTCAAACAGACTGCAAAGTTTCTGTTCCATAATCATTTTATTTGTTATCTCAGAGTTATAAAATGAACAATCTGAAATTTTATTTTGAAGCTGACAGGCTGTGCGGGCGCGGTCTTGAATCATTCTTATGTTTAAGCCGGGCTCCTCCACTATATATGCGCCTTGTGAGATTTTTATATTATGTGGAATATCAGAGTTTTGCGCGTATGAATTAATATCGGCTGTCATTTCATCAATGCGTTTTTGTATAACGTTTTTGTCAGATTCTTTTAAGCATAAGAAAAAGTGGTCTGCTTCACTCCGCGTTATCATCTCGTCTTCTTTAATATGGCGGCTTAATACTTTATGTATATATCTAATAGTATCATTGCCGGTTTCAATTCCATAATTTAAATTGATAAGTTTAAACCCCTTAATATTCATCATTATAACAGTATAAGTCATGGGCGGTGATTCTGAAATTAACTTTTGACACTCCAATTGAAAAGCGGAGTTGTTTAACCCTCCGGTAAGACTGTCTGAGAATGCAAACTTTTTAAGCCGGTTTTCGCTTTTTCTATAATATCTGAATATTATAATCAGAAACAAAGCAAAGATAAGTACGACGATACCGACTATTATAAACGAGCGCAATATATAGTTGTTTGCCTCGCCCGATATTAAATCAGCCGGAACAAGAGTCAGCAGTACCCAATTATTTATGCCCAGCGGATGATATGAAAGAACAAGGCGTGAATTGTTTACGGAAGTAAAATTGAATACTCCGGGTTCTCCGCTGGACATATGACTTTTCATTTCTTCAATAGCATTTTTTGTCTTGTTTTCATCTTTGGCCATAAATATGCTATCAAGCTGAATAAACGGCTTTACATCTGTAGGTGAAATTACAACCTTGCCATTATTGTCAATAATACAGGAAAGGCCGCTTCCGTTAAAGCTTTTTGGCGCGATTAGGTTTTGTATGTTTTCTTTTTTGCAGACGCCTGCCAGAACTTGATTAATCTCACCGTTAGATTCTACTGGAACGGAAAATACCAGGCTTTGACCTTCAATATATGTAATTGATTTTTCGCCGTTATATGAATTCTTTATGCCGGATAAATTGTTTAGGTTTTCAGTATTTGAGGGAATAGTTTTATTGTTTTTATCAAGCAAGATAAGAGAATCGAAATCTAATATTTCTGCTTTTCTGTTTAAAAATTCTTCCAGTAAATCTTCATTTGGTAACTTTTTAATAGAGTCGCTCAATAATTCCAAAGCCAGTTCAAAAGAGTTGATTTTTGATGATATATCGTTGGCTTGTTGAAATGACGCGTCTTTGACATAAGAATTGGTGCTGTTTTCAAGAACCGTGTTTAGCCCGGAGGTGTTCCATAGCATAAAAGTTATTACAGCCGTTAGAATTATAGAAACAATACAGGTTTGAATAACAGGACTTACAGACATACTATATATTTTTACGTCTTGTGTTTTTTTCATTTTAACAACTCCTGAATTTCTATATCATAATTATTGTGTAATAATTTTAGCATGATTTTTTTAGTAAAACAATAAGATATTTGAGTACGTATACATATAGCTAATTGTTAAATAATGAATTTTATGTTATAATAATCTAAGATAAACATTTATCGGGAGAAGAGTTATGAAAGATAAAACCACCTTATTTGAGTATTTATATGAGAATTTAAAAGAACAGATAGTCAGCGGCAGAATTAAATGCGGTGAAAGTCTTCCGTCGATGAACAGTATAATATAGGAATACGGACAGTAAAAGATGTTTTCAGAGCTTTGAGCAGCGAGGGATATATTAAGACAGAGGAGAGAAAGGCTGCGGTTGTTATCTACAGCGATAATAAAGACAGCCAAGAATCAGCGGTTAAGTATGTATTGGAGCGTAAATCATTTATTGTTGAAGTTTATCAAACCATGGCCTTGTTGATGCCTGAACTGTTTTGTTTTTCGTCTCAGGTTTGCGGTCAGAAATATTTAGATTTATGGGAAAAGAGCTTGAGCCGCAGCAAGAAGAAAGATACGCAAAGCAGATGGAGCGTGGCTTCTGATTTTCTTTATGATATTTTGGAAAAATCAAATAACTTACTGTTCCGCGATTTATTTGTTAGTTTAGAGGTATATGCCAGGCTTCCGCTTTTTTCAAGCCATGACGGATTTATTGAGTTAGTGGATACAAAAAGTATAGGGAATTCGATGTGGGTAATGGAATCATTGCTTACCGGGAACAGAAGCGAAATAATTTATAGATTCGGATTAATGTATGACGCGGTAATTAACGCAATACAAAAGTATTTGGATATAATGGCCGAAAAAAATCCAAATGTCGAAGAGGGAGAGTATGACTATTCCTGGGCGGCTGAAAGGGGAAGAGAACATTATTATACTCAAATAGCTCGGGAACTGATAGATAAAATCGGAAGCGGAATATATAAGCCGGACACATTTTTGCCGCATGAGGCTGAACTTTCTGAACAATATGGAGTTAGCGTATCAACAGTCAGAAAAGCTATTTTAATGCTGAATGAACTAGGGTTTGCCAAAACGTTTAATGCAAAAGGAACAAAAGCTATGCTGCAGAATAAAGAAATGGCGATGAAAAGTATAAAGAATAAAAAATACAAGCGGGATACTTTAATGTATTTAAGCGCTCTGCAGCTTATGACCATAACGGTTAAGGCTGCGGCGGAGTCAGCCTTTCAAAACATAGATAAAGATGTTATAAATGAATTGGATGAAAAAATGAGTTGTCATGATTCCATAAATCTTGATTGTATTCAGGAATGTATAAATAAGTATGTGAGTTTGCGTCCTTTAAAAACAATATTAGAGGAAACGGGTGAAATAATTTACGGGGGATATTATTACGCTTTTTACAGAGACGGCAGTCAAGCCGCAAATTTACTGAATTTTAAAAGTCAAAAGGCATTTGAATGTTTAAAACATGGGGATAAAAAAGGGTTTGCCGCGAAGACTTCCGAATGTTACGGTCATATCCTTAAAATAGTGCGTGATTATTTAATTGGATATGGATTGACAGAGGCCAAAAACTTTGTAGTGCCGGAATAAAAATAATTTATAATTGATTAGCTGTGCTGAAAGGTTTGCAAATCTAATTTTTATTAAATACAAATCAGATAAGTAAAAATATGGCAGGCCTGAATTATTCAGGCCTGCCATATTATAATTATATGTTATTTTTATAAGAAATAACATATTCGGAAGTTATAAAGATTCTATATATTTTAATTAAATACAATTGTCGATTTTATTTAGGATATATGGAATAACAAAAAATACGGCAGCTGAAAATCATCTCAGCATAGGCTGATTTATAACAGCTGATAAAATCGGCTGTACGTGAAACGTCCTAAATGTTTTTATCTGCTTATAAAAAAGCTCTTGGCAGATTACGGTAATATAGTTAGTTAAATAAAATTTTTAATTTTACTCTCTGTGTTTACATGAAATAAATTTATGAAATTCCTCAGGAATATTTTCGGCAGATAAATTTTCATGAACCGAACATGTTCCGGCTTCCTTTGCGGTTTCATAATACCAGCATTTATAATTCAGCATATCAAGCATTTTTTGAGTTTCTTCAATTTGCCGCTCGACAGCTTTCTTTTGCTTAGTGATAATTTCGAGACGTCTGTCTATAGTGCCATCGCCCTCAATACATAAGTCAACGAATTCTTTTATATCTTTGATAGGCATGCCGGTTTTTTTTAAACATTCAATTATCTGAAGCCAAGACATGTCTTTTTCCTGAAACATTCTTATACCGCCGCTGGAACGTTCAATAAACGGCAGCATTCCTTCTTTGTCGTAGTATCTCAGCGTTGACGGAGCCACATTTAATCTCTTAGCCATTTCCCCAATTGTATAAACCATAACCAGTCCTCCAAAAAAATAGAAAAATTTTCAAAAAAGGTATTGACTTAAAGTTAACTTTAAGTTGTATAATGTATTTGAACATTAAGAATTGTATCACAAAATTTAAATCAAGTCAATGGAGGAATAGAAAATGAGTTTTAATATGTATGTACCAACAAGAATATTATTTGGTTTAGGAGCTGTTAAAAAACTGCATGAACAGGAGTTTCCGGGAAAGAAAGCTGTTATAGTAATATCAAACGGCAAGTCAACAAAGGAAAACGGATATTTGGATACTGTAAAAAGTGAAATGAGCAAGGCGGGAGTTGAGACGGTTGTTTTTGATAAGATTCAGCCGAATCCGCTTAAAGCCACAGCTGAGGAGGGCGGAAAGTTCGCTCGTGAAAACAACTGTGATTTCATAGTAGCCTTGGGCGGCGGCAGTGTTATGGACGCGTCAAAAGCAATAGCTGTTTCAGCAACTAATGACGGAGACTTATGGGATTATGCCTTTGGAAAGACAGGCAAAGGTATGCCGATAAAGAATGCTCCGCTTCCTATAGTTGCTGTAACCACGACTGCCGGAACCGGTTCGGAGGTGGACCAGTGGGGTGTTATAACCAACCCTGAAACTAACGAAAAAATAGGGTTCGGCGGTATAGATGAGCTGTTTCCTATAATAGCGGTTGTTGACCCTGAGCTTATGAAAACTGTTCCGCCGCGTTTCACAGCATATCAGGGATTTGACGCTTTGTTTCATAGTACGGAGTGTTATATTGCAAAGTGCTCAAATCTTATGAGCGATATGTATGCTTTAACGGCAATAGAAAATATTGGCAATTATCTGCCAAGGGCGGTTAAAGACGGGAATGATATTGAGGCAAGAGAGCATGTGGCTTTAGCGAATACATTATCAGGAGTTGTAATGACCTTGAGCAGCTGTACAAGCGAGCACTCTATTGAGCACGCCATGAGCGCCTATCACCAGGATTTGCCTCATGGAGCCGGTCTGATAATGATTTCTAAAGAGTATTATAAGTATTTTATCAGCCAGCATATTTGTGACGAGCGTTTTGTTAAAATGGCTAAGGCGCTGGGAATGGAGAACGCGGATAAAGCTGATGATTTTATCACTGCTCTTGAAAAACTTCAGAACGATTGCGGTGTAGGAGATTTAAAAATGAGTGATTTCGGAATTGAGAAAATTGAAGCCGATGTTATAGCAGCCAACGCCCGTGAGACAATGGGAGGATTGTTTGAAGCTGACCCGTGTGAATTGGGTCATGAGGACTGCGCTGAGATAGTTAAAAAATCTTATCGTTAATAGGAGGTCTGTTTATGAAAGGTCTGGTATTATATTACTCATACAGCGGTAACACAGAAAAAGTGGCTAAAATGATTCAAAGAGCCACAGGTTTTGATATAGCTGAAATAAAACCTGTCAAAAATTATGAAGGGGACTATAACTCGGTTGTAAATCAAGGAAAAAAGGAAGTTGACAATAGGGTGGAGCCTGAGATAGTGGATTTAAAATGTGACTTGAGCCAATATGATACCGTAGTTTTAGGCTCGCCGGTTTGGTGGTATACTTTTGCTCCTCCTGTCAGAACAGTGCTGTCGGGAAATAATTGGAGCGGAAAGGTTATATATCCTTTTGCAACAAACGGCGGGTGGCTTGGCCACACCTTTGAAGATATAAAAGATATGTGCCGGGGCGCAGAGGTCAAAAGCGGTCTTAATCTTAAATTCAGCGGAACGGCGATGAAGACAAAGAAAGACGAAATAGAAAAGTGGACAGAGAATATTAAGCAAGGCGGTGAGTTATAATGAATAATATTGGTATTTTTCCGAGAGGCGGAGAACTGCCTGAAATGTTCGCAGAATATTTCAGCGGAAAAGCGTATCTCAACATGCTCACTGAAAAAGGAGTTTCTATAGGTAATGTCACGTTTGAACCGGGATGCAGAAATAACTGGCACATTCATCACAAGGGCGGACAGATTCTGCTCGTTACTTATGGCTCAGGCTGGTATCAGGCTGAGGGCGAAAAAGCAGTAAAGCTACACGCCGGAGACGTTGTCAATATTCCGCCGGAAGTAAAGCATTGGCACGGAGCGGCAAAGGACAGTGTTTTTGTCCATTTAGCTGTTGAGGTTCCAGCCGAAGAGGCTTATAACGAATGGCTGGAGCCTGTTTCAGATGAAGCATATAATAATTTAGAATAAGGGGATATAATATGAAATATATAACTTTGAACAATGGTGTAAAAATGCCTATACTCGGTTATGGAGTGTTTCAAGTCACTCCGGAGGAATGCGAAAGATGTGTGTCTGACGCTATTGAAACAGGATATAGGTCAATAGATACAGCCCAGGCGTATCATAACGAGGAGGGCGTTGGAAATGCGGTTGAAAAATGCGGTCTGCCTAGAGAGGAATTATTTATAACAACAAAAGTATGGATTTCAAACAGCGGTTACGAAAGAGCAAAAGCCTCAATAGAGGAGTCTTTAAATAAGCTTAAATCAGATTATATTGATTTGCTGCTTATTCATCAGCCGTTCGGAGATTATTACGGAACATACAGGGCTATGACAGAAGCTTATAAAGCCGGAAAAGTCAAAGCTATAGGGGTGAGCAATTTCTACCCTGACCGGCTTGTTGATTTCTGTAAGTTTAATGAAGTGCTTCCGGCGGTAAACCAAGTGGAAACGCACCCATTTTTACAGCAGAGAAAGGCTCATGATTGGATGAGAAAGTACGGCGTTAAACACGAATCATGGGGGCCGTTTGCGGAAGGGAAAAATAATATTTTCTCAAACCCGGTTTTAAAAGAAATTGGTGAAAGTCATAATAAATCAGTTGCTCAGGTTATTTTAAGGTATCTTATAGAAAATGATATTATAGTCATACCAAAGACAACGCATAAAGAAAGAATGAAAGAAAACATTAATATTTTTGATTTCGAACTTTCAAAAGAGGATAAGCAAAGAATTTTGGAATTAGACGGAACCGAAAGTTTATTTCTGTCCCATTATGACCCCGAAACTGTTGAATATTTAACAGGTTTAAAATAATATAAGAAAATAAAATCCCATATTGTGTTTTTAAAAGGCTCGGTAATGCTGAGCCTTTTAGCGTGCAGATAATAACGGACTTTTAACCCCTAGATCAATGGGGTCTAAACATTAAATTTGTGTATAATGCCAAACGCTTTATGCTTTGTTAACAATTTGGTCGCTTAGCATGCAGAAAAAGCGGTTTGAGAAAAAAGTTGTGCAAACAAGTAAGATTCCCTCAGTCTATGGAACTGTCATTGAAGCTGACTGAAGGATAAAAACCGCTCCAAAATGCTGTGCGCTCATCTGCAGCCACGCATATTCACTTTTCAGACGATAGGGGCTAAACATTAAATTTTGTGTATAATGTTAAACTCTTAATAATTTTATCGGCAGTCTGAGCGGCTCAACAATATTTAGCGGCTTTTAAACTTGCAAAATAGAATATGAGTGATATAATAGTTTTAATTTGATTATTAAAAAAGGAGAAATTAGTTTTATGGAAAATCACCCTATACCTCCGGTGTATGATAAAAATTCTAAGATCTTGATATTGGGAAGTTTCCCTTCGGTTAAATCAAGAGAAATGAAGTTTTTCTACGGTCATCCGCAAAATAGATTTTGGAAAGTTCTTGCAGAACTGACGCGTTCTGAATGTCCTCAAACGATTGAAGAAAAGAGAGAATTTTTAATTCATAATCACATTGCCGTATGGGATGTTATAAAAAGCTGTGATATAATTGGTTCGTCTGACAGCTCAATAAAGAATGTGAGTGTGAATGATATAAAAAATATAATTGAAAATTCTGATATAAAAGCAGTTTTTACAAACGGAGGAACAGCGCATAAACTATATAAAAAATATATGGACTGCGATTATGAAGCGGTAAAGCTTCCGTCTACCAGCCCTGCCAACGCCGCATATTCACTGGATAAATTAATAAATGAATGGAAAGTGATTTTAGATTATTTATAAATATTTCTCTTATTTGTTAATATTTATTCAGCAAATAAATTTATTTATAAAGTTAAGATAAAAAAATAATTGTCGTTAGATATGTTTTATTTTTTAAATTCCACATAAGATGTTTTTAAGTATAAATTTTCAATATACCATGATTTGTGTTTTAAAATTAAAGAAAAAACAATAGTTTTATTAAATATAAATTATTTTCAATACAGAAATAAAAGTTGTATTGAGATGTAAAAAATAAAGCCGCGTTAGTAAACCACATAAAAAACTTAATAATAGTAGGAAAACGGTGTTCTCTTCAGGCTTTTAGCCATGAAAAGAGCGCTGTTTTTTTGCAGCATTTTTGAAAAAGATAGTTTTATTACGTTCCATTTTTTATTTATTAGAGTTAGATTTTATATCTGTTGAAGCGTATTGAATTTATTGACTGATTTCGGAAATAATAATATGTAAAAGCAATGGTTCGGAGGAATAAAAATGAAAAAATCAGTCTGGACGGACAGTATTAAATTACCTGAGTTCCCAAAAGCGGACAAAGAAATGAAAACTGAAGTTTTAATTATAGGCGGCGGCATATGCGGAATACTATGCGCATACATGCTGGAGCAAAAAGGTATTGATTATATACTTGTTGAAGGAAGCAGAATAGGATATGGAATAACAAAAAATACGACGGCTAAAATAACGTCTCAGCACGGGTTGATTTATAATAAGCTGATAAAATCGGTCGGACGTGAAAAAGCCCAAATGTATTTATCCGCTAATGAAAAAGCTCTAAGAGAGTATAGATTAATAGCTGAAAATATAGACTGCGATTTTGAAACAAAAGACGCGTATGTTTATTCGATTAATGATAGAAAAAAGATTGAGGATGAGGTAAGCGCAGTAAACAGTCTGGGATTTAATGCAGAATTTGCATCTGAGACAAGCCTTCCATTCAAGACAGCAGGCGCCGTAAAATTTAAAAACCAGGCGCAGTTTAATCCAATGAAGTTTTTAAATGGAATAGTAAAAGGGCTGAATATATATGAAAATACTTTTATAACCGATATAAGTGAAAATTGGGCAAAGTTTGACGGCGGTAAGATATTGGCAGATAAAATAATTGTTGCAACACACTTTCCGTTTATAAATAAACACGGCAGTTATTTTATAAAGATGTATCAGAAGCGTTCATATGTTATTGCCTTTGAAAACGCAGACAATGTTGACGGTATGTATATTGATGAAGCTGAAAACGGTATGTCTTTCAGAAATTATGAAGACCTTTTGCTGATTGGGGGAGGAGGTCACAGGACGGGAAAGCAAGGAGGCAACTGGAGAGCGGTTAAAGAATTTTCAGAAAAATATTATCCTAAAGCTAAAGAAAAATTTTATTGGGCGGCTCAGGACTGCATGAGTTTGGACGGAATCCCATATATAGGACGTTACTCTAAAACCACTCCAAACTTGTATGTGGCCTCCGGGTTTAACAAGTGGGGAATGACATCGTCTATGGCGGCGGCTGAAATTCTTGCAGATTTGGTGGTTGGAAAGAGCAGTGAATATGAACCGCTGTTTAACCCAAGCAGGAATATTTTAAAGCCCCAGCTTTTTGTCAACGGTTTTGAAGCGGTAACAAATTTGCTGACGCCGACCTTAAAACGCTGCCCTCATTTGGGGTGTGCGCTTAAATGGAATAAGGCTGAGCACACCTGGGATTGTCCATGCCATGGCTCAAGGTTTGAAAAAAACGGGGATTTGATAGATAATCCTGCGACCGGAGGTGTTGATATTGGGTAACTATTTTGACGGATATTATTATAAACACCAAAAAGGAGACGATGTTCTTTCTTTGGTTGTGGGCAGGTCAAATTCAGAGGAGTTTATACAGGTAATAACCAGGGATTCTTCATACAATGTTCCGTTTATAGGTGAGAACTATTTTTCTGATAAAGGCGTTAGTTTAAATATAAAAACTGATGAAATTTCCTTAAACGGCGATTTGGAGTACCGGAATTTGTCGCCTATAAAATATGATATAATGGGGCCCTTTAAATATTTTCCAATGGAGTGCAGGCACAGAATCATAAGTATGCGCCACACACTGGAAGGCAGGCTGAAACTAAACGGAAAAGAAATAGACTTCACAAACGGTTTGGGATATATCGAAAAGGACAGCGGAAGGTCGTTTCCGTCATCATATGTATGGGTTCAGGCTAATGATTTTGATGAGCCCTGCTCAATTATGGCTTCTGTTGCGGATATACCATTTTTGGGATTTCATTTTAAAGGCTGCATTTGTATCATTCAGTATAATGGGACTGAATATAGAATGGCAACATATTTGGGAGTAAAGGTTATAAAGTGTGCCAAAGACAAAATAATTTTGGAGCAGGGGAAATATAAACTGGAGATAGATATAGACAAAAATAACGGACAAGAGCTGAGCGCCCCAAGCAAAGGTGAGATGACAAGAACGATAATAGAAACGGCAGCCTGCGCCGGGGAGTTTAGATTTTATAAAAATGACGATATGCTGTTTTCTTTAAAGTCAAACAATGTGAGTTTTGAATACGAGGCATAATAGAATAATTTGGCGCATCCATATTGGATGCGCCAAATCAACGCACCAATGTAGAGTGCGACGAACACATATAACGCTCTCATCAGTCTGAACATTTTTAATCTACGTACTCGTATAGGGTGCGACCATCAAACATTGTGCCGAGACTTCCCTCAATTATTGATTTCAATCCACGCACCCGTATAGGGGGCGACCTTGTCAAAGTAATTTAGGAAATCACAGTAGTTTTCATTTCAATCCGCGAACCCGCATAAGGCACGACACAACTTCTTTAATTCATCCGTTGTAAGTTTAACATTTCAATCCACACATACGCATAGTGGGTGACTTATTTTCTCATGTTTAGGTTTCTCTGATTCTATTTTAAAATTTAAAATTGCTAAACTGGTGTTAAAATTTTTTAATTTTTACAGCTTTTATCTATACACATTTATAAACTAGGGTCTATTCTTTTTTTACAATTTCTGCAAATTTCATAATGCTTTTGAGTTAAAAACTCTTCATCCTTTGTTGGTTTTACTCCGCCATCAACAATCCACTGTAATTCAATACAATAACCTAGTTCTATTTCTTTTTTCAACATTGGACAATCAACATCATCTACTATTTTAGTCATTTATTCATCACCTTATATATTATATTTGCAGTACAATCAGTAGTATAATTTCAATCCACGCACCCTTCACGGGTGCGACGCCTGAAAACCTTGATAGCATATTTACTTCCTTGTCATTTCAATCCACGCACCCGTGTAGGGTGCGACCGTCTAACAGAAGAACACGAAATAAATCAAAAGTTATTTCAATCCACGCACCCGTGTAGGGTGCGACTGCAAAAATATATAAAATTGGTATATTTTTATTCTTATAATTGTTATATTGCGACATAATATTTAAATCTTTAATATAATATGTGTTTATAAGAATGTCTCTAATTATATATTTTTGTAAAAACGCGGTGCGAACCTCCTAGGGAAATCATGTGAGCTTACGGTTCGCACCTAAAATATCAGGGGTTCATTTACATCGTGTGATGGCTTTATCCCTATATGCTCAACTTTGCTTTTGTAGTTGTTTCCAAGATAATAAAAACGCAGGCTATCAGTTTCTTTGTCTATTATTTTTTCTAACTTATGTAACAGCATTTTTGATTGTCCTGCATCAAGAAAACACTCAAATACTGAATTTTGTACTCCCTGACCATAGTTAACACACTGTTTCGCTACTTTCCTTAATCTTGTTTTTCCGGCGGGCGTTTCGGTGTTTACGTCATATGTGATTAAAACAAGCATGAAACTCACCTCATTTCCATAGTAATGGAGGATATGCGTCCGTATCGCCGCGGATATATCTTGCCAGCAACTGTGCTTATACAAGTATTGCCGTGCCCCACTGCATTTTTTCTTTTGTGAAAGGATGTGTTATTGTCTCTTGTTTTTTGTTCTGCCATTGGCTCAGAATCGTTTTTCTTGCTTCATCACAGATAGTAACCGCTCCGCTCTCTTTTTGAGAAAAACTATCTATGGTGACTTCCCGTCTGTTTATTAGGCTTAATACAAATCTGTCGGCCAGTATGTTCCTAAACTCTTCCATCAAATCAAGTCCAAGCGACAGCCTGCCCGGTCTGTCACGGTGCAGGAAGCCTACATATGCGTTTAAGCCGGCCGCCTCAGCTACGGCAGATGTTTCATGTGCGAGCAGAGTATAAACATAGGACAGCATAGAGTCTACAGGGTCCAAAGGAGGGCGTTTGTTTCTTCCGTTAAACTGAAACTCGTCCTTTTGCTGAAGTATCATTTCATCAAATACCCCAAAATATATACTTGCTCCGTAAATATGCCGCCTTCAAGTGTGCGGAGATTTTCTTTCCATTGCCGTTCTATATATATGAGCGCCCATTGTCTGGGACAGAAAGTGAAATGCTGGATTCCTCCCAAAGGCAGAAAATCCTCCTCATTATATTCCATTAAACTCCTCCGCTTCAAGACCGCTAAGAGGTTCAACTGATATAGAATAATCCGCAAGCGACTTGCCTTCGCCGCTGACAACTACTTTTAAACTCCTGTGTACTGTGGCGGATGAGTATTGCCCTGCTTTGCAGTTATGTTTCCACCAGTATACCTTTAAAATTTCCATACTGCCGTCAGGTCTTGCTGATGAGCAATCGTTTTCAAACAGGGTGCAGAGAGCCTTTTTAATCTGCTCGGCGTCCTCCTCGGTAAAGCCTGTCTTTTCAGCAAGCTGAACATTAATGCTGCCGAAAAATTTGTATACTCCGAAATCAACCCTGTGTTTTGAGCCCATTGTGTCTGACGCTTTTGCTTTTCCGGACGCACTGTTTACGCTTTTGGTTATCTGCATGCTTGTAACGTCTATAGGTTTAATGCTCACCGCGGTTTGGACTGTTACAGGCCCTCTGACTCCAACTGATAGATTGTCGCCTTTAAACGCAAACACTTGTCCGAAACTGCGAACGTCTATCCATTCTTTGCAGGCGGTTTCTGCATATTTATCAACGTCTTTTTTTATTGCTTTTAATTCTTCGCACGCGTCGGCGCGTTCGTGGAGGCTGTCAAAGCCGTCGTCTTTTCTTTCATTAGATTGTACAAATATTTTTTCTCCCAGGTCTTGGAGACGGTTTCTGATTTTTCTTTTAAGGCAGACGTCTGATACCTCGCCGTATCCGTCATAATTTATTCTCGGTCTGTTCCCGTCGAGCGGGTCTCCGTTAGGGTTGGCTTTGTTAACTGAAAATACCACAGCAAAATCAATTTTGTTTTGTAAAGTGCTCATTAGTTTTCCTCCGTTTCTTTTGTTTCGTCTTTTTTATCATGTTTTTTTAATAGTTCTGCTTTTTGACAAGCATATCCCAATAAATATTGTGGGTCGAGCGGTTTGTTATTCATAAAATCATTGGCGCTTATTTCAGCAATAACTTTTTGCATCTCGTCGTACAGCCATGTGCTTGAACTATAAAGCTTTTCAACATACGGAAGCAGTTTTTCATCAATTACCATAAGCGTTTTAGCCGGCTGTATTCTGTATTTGCTTCTAAGTTTTATAGCGTTCGGAGGACGCTTGTCTCCTGATTTATACAAAACATAGTCTTCAATTTGTTCGGCATAGGCCAATACCCTGCCGAAAAGATAGCTTCTGTCTTTGTTGCTTATATCTAATGACATGCTGTAGTTCATCCCTTTCGTATCATATATGTATTTATTTATAATTGAACATGTTATGCTGGTCGCTTTGCTCAATTCCCAGTCCTCATTAAAAGATTGAGGATTTGAAACTCTTTGCAGTGACTTGTTCATAAAATCTTTGGGCATGCGTTTGCCGTCGGTTATGCAGGATATTAGTATTTCCATCAAATGCTTTTTTTGTTTTTCGTCAACATTTCTTCCGTAGGCAGCATATATAATATCGTTTATTGAAGGCGCGCCGGTGAACTCAATATGTTTTAATTCTTGTTTTCCGTCCGGTAAAATCTTGCTGACTAGTTTATATTTGTGATTCCAAACGCAGGTCGTATGCCAGGTTTTTATTCTGTCAAGATAATCGTTTGGTGAAAATTCACGGTAGTATGTAATAGACAGCCGCCCCGGAGTTGCTGATTCCAAAATCATAATAATAACATTGTCATTATCAGGTATTTTGTATTTATATCCATTTACTGCCAACTCAACAAGCTTGGCGTACTGTCTTTCAGAATTATAAATTGCTGCCGGCGCTTCATCTCCAAACGGGTCGCCGCCAGCCGTTATGTCATAGGTGTCCTGTAACGGGGTCGGAATATCCTCGCCGCCGACGCACCAAACCACAACTGTTTGGTCTCCGGTTGAAAACCCTTGGTTACTGACCAGCCATCTGAGCGCACTGTGTGCTTTATCAGAGCTTTCAAATCCAACTGAGAATACGTTTTCCTTATTTTTGAATCGTCCTCTATATGTGAAACCGTATTCATCGTTTGCAGAGATTAGTCTTGCGCTGTCTCCGGTTGTTCGTATTTTTGTAGGGTGCTTATAGGTTACAGCCTGGGTGGTTCCGCTGACAAAACATACAGACTTTTGTTTGCGGGTTTTGACGTCGTATTCCATATATGAATTCATCAGTTCAGAATTTGTGTTGCATTCAAAAGAGTTTCCGTATTTATCCTCAACCCGAAAACGCACAACGGTCTTTGATATATCAGCAGGCTTATTGTCTTTGTCGCCGTTCCATTTTAACTTTTCCTCCGGAAGTATTAAACCGGATTCTATCAAGTCATGAAACACAGTGCCGCGTTTTATGTATTTATATATTGCTTTAACTTGGTTTGGACAATTTTCGTCATTACACCAGTCAGAAAGCTGGGAGCAGTATTTTTCATAATTTTTTGAGTTATCTTGCTTAGCTATGTATCTTTGCGCGTCGCCGGCTATATATTTTAAGTTGTCATAAACAATATGCGGCGCGTTATTGCTGCTGCGCACAGCGGAATCTTCAGTGCATGGGGTTATCGTTCTTGCTTCTGCTTTTGTCAGCGGACGTATACGCAGCAGCTCACCGAATTCATTCAGAAATATCTCGGCGTGAGCATTTTGAACGGTGTGGGAAGGAGGAGCAAGAGGCATGCTGCAGCGTTTTAATAATTCCGGGCTGTCTTTTAATTTTTCATATGTCTCACAGAGAGCGTTTATCCAGCTCATCCAAATACCCCCCCGCGTTCAAATTCCTCTGCGCCTGAAAAGTTTTTTCCGGGTATAAATGGTTTGATTTTATATTTTTCAGTATCCATCACTATTGAACATTCTTCAGGACGTATAAACTCTATAATTCCGTTTTTCATTTGAGCATTCCAAAGCCGGGTCTGCATTTTTTCAAGCCCGGATTCATCGGGATAAGTGATACCATGAACCATTATGCCAAATGACATGCTTTCATTATCATAATAACCGTTTCCTTCCCCAAATGTGCAGGGTTCGACATATCCCTGACATTCCCTGGCGCCTAGAAAAATATCGCGTCTTCCGCCCCGGTCCAGCATACGTTTGGTGATGAAAAAGTGTTTATTCTCATCTCTGTCAGCCGACAGCTCTTCTCGCTGCATGTTCCATTCAAAATGGGCTTCTACCTGGTACTCGGCGTCTATTAAATATGTATATATTGACAGGTCATTAGAATTGTTTTGATATTTTGGAACGCGTATGCCTCTTGATTCGGTGCGTATGGGATTGATTATTCTCACCCTATCTATGTACCATATAAACGTCGGCTTCCAGTATATACTTTCACATATGCCTTTTAAGGCCTGATATGTGGGAACTGAATAGTTGAACTTTTCGCCCCCCGCTTTGGTTATAGGGTCGCTGAACAGTGCGGTGCGTCCGGTAAGGCGAAAGCTTATTTTGTTTTCTTTGTTCAAAAAAATCACCTCTTTAATATTTTAAAATTCTAAATCCGGATTCATGTATACTCCGTAATTTTCATCATAAAACCTTCTGTTGAGCACAAATGTTCCTGTGTCTTCTATAATAAATATTCCTCCGCTGTCTTTCAGCTGCCGTATTTCATTTTCATACAGCGATACGCTGTACGCATAACTCTTTCGGAGCAATTTGGTCTTTTGGCTGATTTCTGAGCGTCCGTTTAAGTTGTTAATTATTTCAGCTCCGTCTTCATATGGAACAAGCACAGAATATGTTTCGCTGCCGATAACTGAAAAATTATCCCCGGCTGCCGCAAAGGCTTGTTTTAAAAAAGGCAGAGGTCTTGCAGTGTGAGATTCGATTGAAAATTCGTTTTTCGAAAGCAGACAAACAAGTGAATCTTCTTTAGGCAGTTTTACCACATAGTCAAACTCGCTTAAATTGCTTGTTGGGACTTTTAGATATTCGTTGTAATACGCTTCTATTGCTTCACGTGAGAGCAAATCAATATTTTTTCTGCGGGACATCACGGCTTCAGTGCATTCTTTTGCTTTTGCTATCTCAGGGAGACTTGAGAGATTTTCACCCTCGGCCCGTATAAGATATACTTCACGCAGTCCGTTGAACTCTCCTTCTCTGTTGCACCGTCCTGCCGTCTGAATCAAACTGTCAATACCGGCTAAAGCTCTTACAGCGCACGAAAATGATAAATCAACGCCGGCCTCTATCAGCTGGGTGCTTATTACCACAAGTTTTTCAGCTGAATCAATATTGGCCTTATTATTCAGCTTTTGCGTCCGTTCTTTAATTTCTTTGATTAGTTTATCTCTATGTGCACGGCAGAGTTTGGTGGTTAGCAAAATTTTCCGGCAGTCAGAATTTATGGAATCATATACGGCGCGGGCGGTCTTGGTAGTGTTAAACACCAGCAGGACAGACGGGTTTCTTATTAAACGTTCGTTGACGAACTCTGCTATTTTTTCATAGTTCATACTTTTATCGCTTAGATTTATAGCTTTAACCCTTTTGAGAGCTCCGTCAGTTTCTGAACTGTAAGGAACAATATCAGGAGGAACACTGAGTTTTATTGGATGTTCGCTTTCGTTTGACTGCGGCATGGTGGCTGTGCATAAAATTATGGTGGAGCCGCATACTTTGTGCAGAAAGTTTATTGCTTCGTTAAATAGGCTTAAAGTTTTAATTGGTACCGCCTGAACCTCGTCTATAATGATAACAGAGTTGCAAAGGGCATTCATACGGCGCTGGCAGCCTGGTTTTCGTTTATATATGGAGTTAAGAAGCTGAACCACTGTTGTAAGTATTACCGGCGCGTTCCACCTCTGTGTATATAATGAATATTTTTCGTCATCATCGTTGATGAAAGCTGAATGGTGTTCCAAAACCATATCATCACCGCAAATCTCTCTGATTGCGTCAGCGGTTTGGTCAAGAATTGTGGTGTATGGTATAACATAATAAATATGGCCGCAATTATGCTTTTGGGCATGATGAAGTGCAAATCTCAATGATGACAGTGTTTTTCCGCCGCCGGTCGGAACATTGAGCCTGTATATTCCTTTGTTATCGGAAAAATCACAGCATTTTTGAGACACTTCGCATCTAATTTTGTTTAGTGTTGTGTTTGGGGAAAATGACGCGGCTTTGGCTTCCATTTTATTTACGGCTTCTGACCAATCAATCGGCTCAGCTAAAAGAGGGTCTATATCAGCCTCAAAGCAGTATGCGTCATAGCGGTCGCTGTCTACCAAAGCAGAAAATAAAAGCTTTTGCAGCATTCCGCAGGAAAAAGCGTTGAACGGTTTCATCTTTGCTATAAAATCTCTTACTTCTGCAACAGCCTTTTTATAAAGTTCTTTAATTTTATTTTCGCTGATTACAGTTTCAAAAAATATTTCGGCTGCCTTTTGATAAAAATTGTCAGTTGTATTCATTTTGTTTAAGAAGCCGTTTTCCGCATCTACGGTAATGCAGTCAAAAAGCCCGGTATGGTGCGAATATACCGCGTCTATAATAAGCTGAGCTGTATACTGCTCGATAACGTCTGCCGCCGACGTATAAAAGTTTCGGTAAATATATAGAGCTCCGGTTTGTGCGTGATGAACAGTTCCGCGCGCCGAACTGTCGTTTTTGCGTATGTATTCCTGAAACTCGGGAGACGCCTTTCCCATATCATGAATCAATCCTGTCAAGTATCCCAAAATCCCAAGACCTGCTTTTTTCATTGTTTTTGAACAAAGAACCGCAGCATTTTCAGAATGATTTAAAATTGTTTGTGTTTTGTCTTTATCGCTAATATATCGGGCTATAATATCCACTTTTATCTCCGTATGTTAAAACATTAAAAAATTTATTGTAATTTGTTATATTATAAAATAAAAAGAAAAAATTTTGCAAGACATTTGTGATATTTGTTAAAAATAATTATTTGTAGACTTAAAAACGTATACGCCATAGGGCACAAGACAGCGCTTTATGGCGTATTGTTGTATGTTTGAAAATTTATAAAATACGTTTATTTAAAAGGCAAAGTTATCTCGATTTTAAGACCGTCTTTATTTTTTGCATTAAATGTTCCGCTGTGAGCGGTTATGATTTTATAGGCCATAGGCAGCCCAAGTCCGTGGGCAGTCTTTGGAATTTTATTTAAATTGGTTAAGATTTTTTCATCAGCACCGGCGCCGTTGTCTTTTATATTAATACATATGTCAGTATCATTTTGCCAAGCCGATATAAAAATTTTGCATCCGTCTTTGTTGTGAACTATACTGTTGTTTATGAGATTGAACAAGGCGCGTTCAAGAAGCGGCTCATCCCCCATAATTACTGCATTCTCACAGTTTAAATTTAATTCTATTGAATATTTATCGGATAACCCGCTGTTTAATATATCCGTAACTATGTTTCTTATTAAAGTGCATATCTTTATCTCTTTTTTTCGGTTAGGCTGCATGTCATACTCTAAAGAAGAAACTAAGTTTAAATCTTCAATAAGTTTTTTTATTTTTAAGGTTTGTTCTGTTATTATTTTGGCTTTTTCTTTATTTTCGCCGTCTGTTTCCGAAAACAGTTCTTCGGAATATCCGAGTATTATCGAAAGAGGCGTCCGTATATCGTGTGAGACGCCTGAGATCCAATTAGAACGGGCGGTATCACGCTGTTTGATTATTTGATTTTTTCGTTCTATTGAATCAGATGTAGTATTGATGTTCTTAGCGACTTCTTTAAAAATACCGTTTTCAGACATGTGTACAGGTTTTTCTTGTTTTAAGTTTTGTATACCTTGTATCAGCATTTTTATTTTTTTATATAGGCCGTTGCCAAAAACGCAGGCTAATAATATAGCAAGGCAAAGATTAAATATCAGTACCGCCAGTATTCTTTGCGGCAGGGTATCAAACCAATGCATCGAAAACTCAATATTATATTTTCCAACGCTGTTTTTGGGATATCCCAATATAAGGAGACCATAGTCACAGACTTTCTCATACACCGGATAGTCGTTTAAGAACCAGCGTGATATAACGGCAATATCGTTTATATTATAGCTCGTCGGAATATCGTCCGGCACGTTTTGCCCCCATACTACGTTTCCGTTTTCATCTATAAGTATACACCACGAACCCTGCGGAACGGCAGTTTCATCGGCAAGAATGTATCCGTCTTCGGTGTAGGTAAATGCTTCTGATATGCGGCTGAGAGTTTTTGTCTGAGATTCGGGATATATTTTTGCTGTGTCAGCCGCCGTCATAGAGAAGCTGAAAAAGTTTATCATCAGCAATAAAATTGATATGCCGGACGCAAGCAGGATAAAAAACGTAAATATTTTTATGGCGGTTTTATTCATTATCTGAAACCTCCAGTTTGTATCCGAGCCCTTTTACGGTAATAATATGTTTGGGCTTTGAGGGGTCTGTTTCAATCTTTTCTCTAAGACGTCTTATATGCACCATTAATGTGTTTTCGTATCCGTAGTAACCGTCTCCCCATGCGGCAAGGCATAAAGCGTCATAAGTCACGATGCGGTTTTTGTTTTCATAAAGTTTTTTTAAGATTATAAATTCCTTTGCAGTTAGCGGAATTTCTTCTTCCCTAAATTTAACTGAAGCGGTTTCAAGATTTATAACTCTGTCCGAGAGTTTAATGTCTGTATTCTTAATAACCGGTTTATAAGTTCGTTTTAAAACGGCAGTAACTCTTAGAACAAATTCACTTGTAAGGAATGGTTTTACTATATAGTCATCGGCTCCCAGCCCGAGACCGGTGAGCCTGTCGTCCGCTTCGCCGCGCGCTGTTAAAAAAATAACGGGTGACTGGGAAAACTTCCGTATATCCTCATACAGGGCAAAACCATTGCCGTCCGGAAGGTTTACATCAAGCACGAAAAGGGATATGTTTTGTTCTTTGGCAATTTGCAAAGCATTGCTGCAGTTTTCGGATTTAAAGATGTGATAAAAGCCGCTTTCAAATAGTTTGTTTTCAAGAAGCTTTAACAATTCTTTTTCATCGTCAACAATAAGTATTTTTTTGTTTTTTATTTCATCCATTTTTATCACCTGACTGTATTATACCATAATCGGCTGATAGATAAAGCGAATAATTTTAATTTTTTCTGATTTAAGGTCAGCTTAAGGTTAAGTTAAGTCTGATGAAAGAATGAGGTGTTAAAATTGTTATAAATTAAATGAGAAAGGAAGTTTTATCATGTCAAATCAAATAGTAAGAACGTTCGGATTATCTAAAAGATATGGTGATTCACTGTCTGTCAGTAATTTGGATATGACAGTAAGCGAAGGGAAAATATATGGTTTTTTGGGACCAAACGGAGCGGGAAAAAGCACCACGCTTAAGATGCTGCTGGGTCTTGTCCGCCCTTCCGGCGGAGAAATTGATGTATTCGGCAAACGGTTTAACTCAAAAAATAGAATGAAAATTCTTAAAAATATTGGCTCGCTGATAGAAACGCCCTCGTATTACGGACATTTAACCGGAAAAGAAAATTTGGAAATAATTCAGACTATACTCAAAGTTCCAAAATCTAATATTGACAAGGTGCTTAAAATAGTGCGCCTTGAGTCCCAGGCTGAGAAAAAGGTCAGGGCGTATTCACTGGGAATGAAGCAGAGACTTGGGATTGCTTCAGCGATGCTGGCGTTTCCTAAATTACTGATACTGGACGAGCCGACAAATGGGCTTGACCCGTCGGGAATACAGGAAATCAGGGATTTGATACGGTCTTTGCCGAAAAAGTATGGAATGACTGTGATAGTTTCAAGCCACTTGCTTTCGGAGATAGACCAAATGGCAGACGATATTGGAATAATAGCTAAAGGGCGTATGATGTTTCAAGGCAGTCTTGAAGCGCTTCATACTATGGGAGAAGGAAAAAGCCTTGAGGAAATTTTCTTAGAGTTAACAAAAGGGGAGGAGAGCCTGTGAAGAGATATTTATTTTGTGAGTATAAGAAAACAAGAAGAAAATATATTTTTGTTATGGCAGTTGCCATAACCGCCGTGGCGTTATGCTGGGGATTATATGGAAAGTATAATGAGAGCGCATTAAAAAGCGGCTGGATGATGATGCTCTATCAGCTTCCGCTTTTGAATACAATTTTTATGCCGCTGCTGTCAATTGTAGTCGCCTCAAGATTTGCCGGTATAGAAACCTCAATGATGAAACAATTATGTTCGGTTATGCCGAAGCAAAGACTGTACGACGCTAAACTTATATATAGCTTATCTATTATACTTTTATCTTTGTTAATACAGTTTGTCTCAGTTTATATAGCAGGCAGATGTTTTGGATTCAGCGGCAGGTTTCCTATAGAATTGTATGCCTTATATTTTATGTTTACAATAGTTCCGGCCGTGGAAATATATGTTTTTCAATTCAGTGTTTCTATGCTTTTTAAAAATCAGGCAGTTCCGTTTTTTATTGGAGCGATTGGAGAATTTATTGGATTATTTGCACTGTTTCTTCCACAATACCCATGGATAAGAAACTCGGTTATTTGGGGTCATTACGGAGCTCTTCAGTTTGTGGGAGGGGATTGGGACAAAGTGACAAGGATAAGCACGTTTTACTTAATGGATATCAATTGGGTTATGTTTGCAGTATCGATATTATTATGCGTAGCCTTTTATTTTATAGGACGGACTTTATTTGTCCGCAAGGAGGTATAAAAATGATTTTAAGTATTATAAATGCTGACAGAAAAAAGTTAAAAAGAGCGCCGCTGTGGCTTGCTTTTATATTTATGCCGATAATCCCAGCCTTGCTGGGCACTTTGAATTATTCAGCCAATTTGGAAATATTGGAAAACGGCTGGTATAGTCTCTGGACGCAGAACACTCTGTTTACATGTTATTTTTTTCTGCCGATAATGCTGGGTATTTACTGCTCATATTTAATCAGTATTGAAAGAGCGAATCATAACTGGAATAAGGTGCTTTCAATGCCCGTCCCGGTTTGGCAGATATTTTTGTCAAAGCTGATAATTTCTTCGTTTATGTTGATTATCAGCGAGATCTGGATAGGTGTTTTATTCATTGTTTCAGGAAATTTGGCGGGTATTGACTCTGCGCTTCCTTCGGAATTGCTTGTTTGGCTGGGGTGCGGAACTTTGGGCGGAATAGTTTTGGTGTCTGCCCAGCTTTTGGTTTCTTTAATAATTAAGAACTTTGCAGCCCCTGTCGGTATAGCTTTAATAGGCGGACTTTCGGGTTTAGCCGCGCTGGCAAAAGGTTTCGGCCATATATACCCATATTCGCTTATGGCGTTTGGAATGAATTCTAATGCGCCTCAGCGTCTAATGGAAGGGGGATATTTAAATTTTACTTTGACATGTATTATCTATATTGTTATTTTCACAACAATCGGAAGCGTCTATCTTTCAGTAAAGGAACAAAAATAAATAACATAGTTAATAAGACTGTGGCTGATGATTTGCAGCCACAGTCTTTATTAATTGAAAGCAAGCTTCAGCTTACATACGTTTATATGGGTGAAGATTTAAAGTGTTTTGCCATATGTCAGTGCTTGTTTATGCCATATCGCCTGTAAGCCGCAGGATTTCACATGTTAAACGACACTTTTAATATATCAGCACAGATTTTATTATATTCTAAAAGTTTCTTGTTTTTACCTTTCTGTATATTTACTGCTTTTGGGTTACAATTATATTTTATTAAATAAAATTATATTGCCGATTAAAATAATTTATAGAGGTATTTATATAAATTGTTTGTTGGATTTTGTTTACACATTAGGGTATTAAAGCATAAATACATTGATTTATATTTTCACCTATTTTACCGGTTTATTTGCTGTTTAAAAAACTTTCTATATCCTCCGGTGTTATCTTGCCGTGTTCTTTTTCAAAATCGTCAATAAGCGAGCGCATTAAATACAATATTTGACCGCTGCCGCTTCTGCCGTTATACCTGGCGACATAATAAAACTTGTTAAGAAAATCTGAATCTACTCTAATGCTAATATGTTTTTTCTTATTCATAAGTATTCCCTCCTATAATTAATACTGCACTAAGTTTTAGTGATTTATGAATTGATTTTACACTACAAATGTGATATAATTTCACAAATGCACTAAGTATTAGTGCACAATATTTAAAGGAGAAATTTACGTGAAAAATATAAAATATAAAATTCATAGAATTTATCGTCTTGCTTCTAAAGTAAACTTATATTTAAACTTATCTGTAAAACCTGACGATAAACGTATAAAAGCAGGACTTAATGAGATTAAAACAGTTATAGAAAAAATATTATCAGAGAGCTAAGAAGAAATATAAAAGTGTCTTTTTAGGTATATTTTTAATATTTAATAAATAGAAAAAAGTTTATTTTTAAGTATAAACGCGATAGAGGAAGTATTATTAATAATATATGAAAATAAAAATATATTTAATTGAATTTTTTGTGATAAAATTAGGTATAACTTTATATAACATATATTAAAAAGTTTAAACATTTTTATATAAATATTTTATTATATTTCTGCATTATTAAATCAGGTTTTATCCGCTGTAAAAGCAGAGGAGTCCCGGTAAAATTTTAAATTTTATTTTATGATAATGTTATGCTGTCTGATTATATGAACGCTGTGCATTCAATAGCAGTTCTAGTAAAAGATACTTAATTATTGAAAGCTATTGTAAGTTAATTTAATTATAACACGCGCACTTTAAAAAGGTTAAGTCACAGATTATAAATTAGAAAAACGAATTTTTTGTATTCAAATCAACTTTTCTGTCCGCCATATTAACGTCTTTAAGCTGCTAACATTTTAATAAGCAGCGGTGTATTTTAACCATCCTAAAAACACAATATATAGTAATAAATAAATTGGGGCAAATTTTTTAGAACTCTACCTACAATGTGGAGAGGTTATAATAAAATTAACAGAAATATAAAGATCATATATAAAAAATATGTGTTTGCAAGCATCGGAGGGCTGTGACCACACTTTTCTTAAAAAGTGTGTGTTATACATATGATTTTATTTTGCTATAGCCTACAGTGTCATTATTATGAATACTCAATGAAGATGAAATCTGCCGCGTTAGGCGCGCAGTCCCGGCAATTTTTATTATATAACAAAGTATTCTATATATATTCACGCTTCGCGTGAGATGGCAGCTCACCTAACGTGGTGTGCTTGCACACCCTACCGATGTTCACTCAGAAACATTGGTTTATATAGACACGCCGATTTGTATCATACCCACCCAAAGGGTGGGGGTCACACCCTTCCGATGTTCACTTAAAAACACCGCATTTGGGATAATAGTTTTAAAATAAATAATTTAATCGCTGACAAAATCAATATTGGTATTACCATTGTTATTTGACACACTTAAAATCTTTTCACCGCCCTTTTTGTCCGGCGGCAGATTGCTTTCCCCTTTTTTTATATTGCTCTCAACAGAATATTCATCATAACTTCCTTTAACCGAACCGTTTATATCTCCGTTTTTTGATTTTATTATTATACTATTTCCCGCATTAAGCTTATCAAATGTTGTATTTCCTCCGTTTGCAGAAATGGATATAGAATCCGTTACATTTAAACTCGGCAGCGTTATATTACCGTTTGACGTTGACAATGACAACGTTTTTAAAAACTCGCCGGGCAGCTGCACATATATTTTCCTATTACCGGCCGTCGTTTTTCCTCCAATATAATCCGGCCACTCTTTACTGTCTTCTGCATTCATATGAAGAACCTTATCATTGGAAACAAAAATACTATAATACTCCTTATCACTTTCAAAATAGTCAATATGTACTTGATTATCATTTGAAAACGTTATTTTTATTTCTCTATCCCGAACGTCAATATTTAATCCTGCTATCTCTTCTCCATTTAAAGTATAGTATTTTTTCTCAAAATTATCCTCGCCGCTCTCAGAACATCCCATTAAAAGAATTGCTCCAAATGTTAAACACATTATAATTACTATAACTTTTTTCATATAATTCACTTCTTTCATTAAACTTGTATTTTTAAACAACAATTTCTTTTATTCCAATAACGTTATAAAAAAATAATTGCAGACTTCATTGCTTTTTTACCCCCTCGTTCTTATCAAAATAATTTTTGATTTTTATGATTTTATTTGCTATAATAAATTATAAACCTTTGTGTTACACATAAGTCAAGAGAAAGTGTGAAAAAAATGAAAAAATATTTTTTAATCGGAGAAGCCGCCAAAATGGTTAATATGACAAGCGAGACTCTCCGCCATTACGACCGGATTGATTTAGTGAAACCGAGCAAATATGATGAGCAGACAAAATACCGCTATTATACACAGCAGGATATTATACGTCTGAACGCAGTTCGAGCATTGCAGATGATGGATTTGCCTTTACAGAAAATTAAAACTGTTCTGGAATATAACGACCTTGAAAAAATTATTAAATTTCTGACAGAAGCAGAAAAGAATGCCGATGAAAAAATAGAGACGCTCCAATACAGCAAATCAAAAATTCAATTAGCTAAAGCGGACTACGAAAGAAAACTGAAAGGACGGCAAAATATTCAAAATAATTTTGTATATAATTTTCCCGAACGTGTAATTATGCTTTCAGACACTATGGAGACGCCAACACTTGATAATCTTTGGAACTATCTCAGCCATTTTTATGATAAATTTGAGCCGTCGCTAAAAGAACAGTTTGCGTTTGAAGATTTGGCTGGTATCTATACGGAGAACGGAATATCAAGATTATTCGCTGTATGTATACGCCATGCGGATATAGAAGGATTAAAAATTCTGCCCGGAGGTAAATATTTGTGTTCTTATTGTACTGAAGAAAACAGAAAAATCATTTTAGACAAACTTATACAAACAGCCAACGAAAAGTACAACATAAAGCCTAAGTTTACAATACAGCAAATAGTGGTGTCCGGTATTTTACAATGGAATTATCAGGCTCAAATATATTTGGGTTAAGAAATCAAACTATATAAAATAATACTTTGACAAGAATAATCATAAATCTCTAGGCGCTAAATTTATTTCACATAATTTAATCAAAAAGGCAAGCACATTCTTCTTTTGAGCGTGCTTGCCTTTTCAATATATTCATTTTTGACATCCGGTTATAAATCGGTTAGTTTTCATCAGTATTTAAATAACGCTGTTTATCAAAATGATAACAATTAAAAACATATTGTAATTCTTAATATATAAACTACTCTTAATTTTTAATAATCAAACTGCTTTTAATTCTTTAAGATTTCATCAGCTCTGTTTTTTACTGTTCAACTATTTTTAAATATCAATTAAACAAACTGCTCAAAAACTTCATCTATGTATTCAGGTTCCAACTGAATCTCATTGCATATTCTTACAATCTTTTTTACTACCTCCTCATCCGGAGATATATCCGGCAGAATACTAATACTTTGCTTAACATAATTATTTATTTTTATCGCATAAGAATAATAGCTTCCTATATCCTCATGATAGTATCTTTCTTTTAAATATGAATATCTATAGTTTTCTCTCATTTTTTCTCTTGCCTCGCATTTTTATCATCTGTAATTTCATAACCGGACTCAATTAAATTATGAATAAACACCCCTATATCCATATCACATGCAATAGTTATATTTATAAAAGTTTCAAGCATAGGTATTCTTTTGGAGTTTTCTAAGTCTATATATTGTCTGACGGATATACAGCATTTTTCAGCCATTTGTTCCTGGCTCAGATTCAGCTCCATACGCTTTGAATATAACATTTTTCCTATATTTACTTTTATCAAATTCAATGCATTCTCCTCCAATCGACAATATATTCAATATTTTATCAATATAATGATTATACGTACATGTGAACTGTTTCAGATAATTTCTAAATTACAGAAATTTTTAAACAATAAACGCAGATTAACATGTTCAACAAACTTATTAATTATACTTTTTAAATGATAATCAATATTTTAACACTTTTGGAGAGCAAATAAATAAATTTGCACTAATTTTTATACCTTTTTTATATATTTTACATCAGCAAATATTTATATTATTCTAATATAAACTTTATTATAAAATTCATATTTGAAAGACGCATTCTGACGTTAAAATAAAACACAGTATCCGGCTCCGTATAAGATTTTGCACACTTTAAAAACAGCAGTTATTCAAACCAATTTTTTGAACCAAATATCCCGTTTTGTTTTTGATGAAATTTTTAAAAACCGTTTATGTCAATTAGTGACTTAAATGTGATGTATCATGACCCAACCTTCAGGTTGGGTGTGATACAAAGTGACTTGTTTTGCCTAATCTACAAAGTCAATTGCGGCTACACTTTTGTTTAAAAGTGTATGTTATATAAACAATGTTGTATTATGCAAACTATGATGCCAATAATTAACTTAGTTGTAATATAATAAAATACTTAGTTGTGGTTTAATGTGACCCCACCTATAAGGTATCACACTTGCCGAAGCTTGTTAAACACAATTTTAAAACTATTATCCCAAATGCGGTGTTTTGGAGTGAACATCGGTAGATGTAATTCCACCTGTAAAGGTAGGGTCACAGACATTGTAGGCTGTAAAGAAATGAGTATGTATGTATAACACACACTTTTTAAGAAAAGTGTGATCACAGCCCTCCGATGCTTGCAAAACCACATTTAATTAATTTTAATATTTTTTGTTATGATATATGACCTTAACATGTCTGTCCAATTTATTGCAGTCTTTATAAGTTGAATATATGACATTTTATATAAATCAACATCTGTGAAATTTATTAATATAAAATTTAATTATCACCTTTTAAACAGTTATTTATAAATAAAAATCATTTGTTCCAGTTTAAAATTATATAAATATAAAACATCAATAATACCGGCTTTTAAATAAACTTTATAATAAAACAAAACCTCCCGTGATATTTTCTATCATAGGAGGTTATTTCTTTATTTAAATTTTAGCTTATTCTGTTATCATATTTATAAAAACTTTTTAAATTATTTTGTCTTCATAGCAATAGCAGCCTTAGCCTTTTCAGCAATAGTCTTCGCATCAAGTCCATACATTTCAAGAAGCGGATACGGCTTTCCTGAACGGCCGAATACATCCTGAGTTCCAACCCTTTGCATCGGAACCGGCGCGTTCTCAACCAACACCTCAGCCACAGCACTGCCTAATCCGCCGATTACGTTATGCTCCTCAGCTGTAACAATAGCCCCGGTCTCCGTAGCAGCCTTTATAATAATATCCTTATCTATAGGTTTAATAGTAGCCATATTGATAACCCTAGCGCTTATTCCTTCTCCGGCCAGTATTTCTTTAGCCTCAGAACATGCCGGAACCAAAAGTCCTGTTCCTATCAAGGTTACATCGGTTCCGCCGGATAACTCTACTCCTTTACCTATTTCAAATTTATAGCTGTCGTCAAATATTGTAGGCACAGCAAGTCTTCCAAATCTCAAATAAACAGGACCATCATAGTCAATAGCGGCTTTAACTGCTAAATTTGACTCAACCGCGTCAGCCGGATTTAAAATAACCATACCCGGAATAGTACGCATCAAGCCAATATCTTCAAGACATTGATGTGAAGCGCCGTCCTCTCCAACAGAAATTCCTGCATGTGTGGCGCCAATTTTAACGTTTAAGTGCGGATATCCAATAGAGTTTCTTATCTGCTCAAAAGCACGTCCGGCAGCAAACATAGCAAAAGAACTTGCAAATACTATTTTGCCGCAAGTAGAAATACCGGCAGCAGTAGCCATCATATTTCCTTCAGCAATTCCAGTATTAATAAACCTTTCAGGATAAGTCTTTTTAAACCCGTCAGTTTTTGTGGATTTTGATAAGTCAGCGTCCATAACAACTATTCTCGGGTCGGCGCCGTATTCAACCAAAGCGTCTCCATACGCTTGTCTCGTAGCTATTTTATCACCAATATTATATTTCATTATTTGTCACCTCCAAGATTCTCGATATAAGCGTCAAGCTCCGAAATAGCCTGAGCATACTGTTCGTCATTTGGAGCTGCGCCATGCCATGCGGCCTGACCTTCCATAAATGAAACTCCTTTGCCCTTAACAGATTTTGCCAATACAAGAGTTGGCATTCCTTTTGTCTGCTTAGCTTCTTCTACCGCCGCTTTGATTTGTTCAAAATCATGAGCGTCTATATGGATAACGTGCCAATTAAAAGCTTCAAACTTTTTATCAATAGGCAAAGAATTCATAACCTTAGTTATATCGCCGTCAATCTGCAAACCGTTATAATCTAAGAACGCCGTAAGGTTATCAAGCTTGTAATGAGCGGCAAACATAGCGGCTTCCCAAACTTCACCTTCTTCTATCTCGCCGTCGCCCATAGCCGCATAGACGCGATATGACTTGTTGTCCAGCTTTCCGGCAAGAGCCATACCGCAGGCACAGCTGATACCCTGACCCAAAGAACCGGTTGACATGTCCACGCCATTAACATTTTTCATATCAGGATGACCTTGGAGATAACTATTTATATTTCTAAATCCTTTTATGTCCTCTTTCGGGATAAAACCGGCCTCAGCAAGAATACCATACAAAGCCGGAGAACAATGACCTTTTGACAAGACAAATCTATCCCGCTCAGGATTTTTTGCGTCTTTGGGATTTACATTCATTTCCTTAAAATATAAATATGTAAGAATATCAGCAACCGAAAGCGAACCTCCCGGATGACCGGCGCCAGCGCTGTGTACGGCCTCTAAAGCCATTTTTCTGACGTGAGCCGCATGAATTTTCAAATCTTTAAGCTCTGTTGAATCCATTAATATTTCCCCCTTGCAAATTGTTTGTTTTTTCCTATAAATTAGTTTAACACAACTTCAATAAATTTTCAACTATTTTTTATGACAGTTTTGTTGGTTTTTCACTTTTTTGCAAATATAAAACACATTAAAATTTCTATCTGGAAAACACCATTTCTGATATTAAATCAACAGAGCGTTCGATACCAAGCAAACCGCTGTTCACAGTCAGATGATAATTATGGCAATCGTCCCACGCATAGCCTGCATATTTTTTATGATATGCGTTTCTGTTTCTATCTATCGTCTTAACGGCATGCTTTGCCTCAGAATCTTTAGAAAAACCGTATTCTTCCTTTGCTCGTTTGATACGAAAATCCTTGTCAGCATGGATAAACACTCTATAACATCCGGGTTCATCCTTCAAAAGATAATCCGCGCATCTTCCAACAATAACACATGAACCTTTTTTCGCAATATCCCTAATGATTTTACTCTGAGCTTCGAACATTTTCTCCTCATTTGAATAGTAATTTTGCACTGCGAGACCGGCAAACGCCATATTAGCTCTGGGCATAGGTATTCCCCAAATAAGAGGACTGGAGACATGTTCTTCAAATTTGTCTATATAACCGCTGGCAAAACCGCTCTCTTTTGCAACCATGTCTATAAGATTTCTATTATAATATGGTATATCCAGTCTTTTAGCTACCTCTTCACCAATCTGTCTGCCTCCGCTGCCATACTCTCTGCAAATTGTGATTATAATCTTACCGTTTTTATTACTATTCATTTTAAAGCCTCCTATGCATAATTATAAACAGATTTCATTTTTTTGAAATAATATATAGTCATTAGAACTCCTAAAACCTCTGCAACCGGTATTGACAGCCAAACACCGTCTATTCCTATCACAACAGGAAGAAGCAAAGCTGAAATTACAATAAACACCAGCGTCCTGAAAAATGAAAGAATCGCAGAAACAATTCCATTATTAAGAGCAGTAAACATTGCTGAAGCGAAACCGTTAAATCCCATAAGCAGGAAACAGATTGAAAAAATTCTGAAACCTCTCACAGCCATATCATAAACGTTTGTTCCGCTATGTGTAAATATATTCACAAGAGGCCCGGCAAATAACAAACTGGCCGAAAATGTTACAATTGAAGCAACTAAAATTGTTCTTAAGCTAATTTTATATATCTTCTTTAAACGCTCACTGTCCTGTTTTCCATAATTATAACTTATTATAGGCGATATACCAAAAGAATAACCCATATATGCGGAAGCGAGAAGACCCTGGGTATAAAGTATTATCGTTATGGACGCAACTCCGTCGGAACCGGCCAAACGCATCAATATATTATTGAGCAGAATTGTCACCACCGCATTAGACAGACTGGTAACCATCTCAGAAGCTCCGTTTGAACAGCTTTTTAAAATAACCTGAATATCAAACTTAGGTTTTATAATATATATTGAGCCGTTTCGCTTGAATAAAAAGTATATAAACCCTACGACCGACGGAACAGAATAACCAATACCTGTTGCAAGAGCCGCTCCTCTTATCCCCATTCCCAAAACTGCTATAAACAAATAGTCTAGAATGATATTAACTATACCGCCTATAACTGAAAAAATCAATCCAAAGTGAGCTTTTCCGGCTGTAATAAATGACATATGAAATATCATACCGAATATAGAAACTGGGGTAAGTACCAAAATAGGTATAGCATAATCTCTGCAATATTCAATTATAGAATCATCTGCGCCTAGAAAATGAAGCAAAGGATTCAAAAATATATAGCATATCACCGCAATCAATGAACTTATTATAAACGCTACAACTATCAACAATGAGAAATTTTCTTTAGCTTCTCTATTCTTTCCCTCTCCAAGTTTTTTAGCTATCAGCGCATTTCCGCCTGAACCAAACATTGTTCCGATAGCCATAATCATCAAAACTATCGGCATAACGATGTTTACTGAAGAAAGTGCGTTGGTTCCGACTAATCTGGAAACAAAAACACCATCAACAGAAGAATATATACTCATAAATATCATTGAAATTATAGTAGGCAATGAAAATTTAATAAGCATTTTAAAAGATATATTTTTATCTAGCGCCTGATTTTGTTCCATATTTTCTCCTTTGATTAATTTATCTCGGGACAACCTCCCGGAAAAGACAGTATAACAGAATAATGCGGCTTTGTCCAGCAAAAAATTGGATAATACGGAACCAAGCGAAAGAGCCGAAACAATATGTTTCGGCTCTTTCGCAATGAATGGATTATATGAAAAACTTTAATTGCATTAAAGCAATTAACAATATCAAGCTCCGTACTCCGTCGGAGCAAGCGCCAGGGTAACTGTCAGATTACCGTTTCTGCATCTAACAGCATCAATAAAGTCTTTCTCATTAACGTCTTTCTTCATTTTAATACTATACATAACTTCATACAGCGAACCTAAATCAGTTGTCCTGACTCTGCTCATAACACTGGCGGTCGTATATTCTTTGAACAAATCATCAAGCAAACCCTGATAATCTAAATCCTCAGGAATAGTTACCTTTAATATTTTCTGAGCCTCAAAACTACTTGCAAAGTTAAATTTATTCAGCAGAATCATAAGTACACATAGTAAAACCACTCCAAGTGCACCATATAAATAGAATCCTATTCCAGCCGCAAGCCCTGCCGCCGCGCATAAAAGTATATACGCAATATCTTTTGGGTCTCCCGGTACGCTTCTATATCTTATGAGCGACACAGTTCCGGCTAAACTAAACACTCTTACCAAATTGTTTCCCACAAGCAAAATTACTAATCCCATAACTGCCGGTATAAGAACCAGCGACATTACAAAGTTTCTGTTTGGAACTACCTCGTTTGTAGTAATCATATATGTAACTGATATAATAAGACCAAATATAATGGCGGAAAACAAGGTAGCACAAGCTGAAATAAATGTTATTGATGTTCCGTCAATAACTGTTTGATTAAAAAGATTTGTTAAAGCTTCCATAGATTATTTCCTTTCAAAAATTTATATCAGGCATTTGCAGTTTTGTAACCCTTAGAAAAATTTTGTTCAAAATCTGCAGTTATAATATTTCCCGATTCCCTGACGGCACTGTATTTTTCTTTTGCTTCAACGTAGCTTCCTGCTTTTGCGGTAATACGCTTAAGCATAGGAGTATAAGCGCCGACTGACTTTTTAAAATCATATCCATATTTTGAAAAACTGCAAGGTATTATATTATAATTTGACAATATATCAGTAAGCCAAACAGGCATAGTTTTGCTTGTCTTAACTTCCATCAGCCATAAATCAGCGCTGTCAAGCAGAGGTTCTCCATAATCGCCTAACTCCAGCTCAAGGTCATAGCGCCTGGTTCTTAAATTTGTATCAAGAGATATCCTTAAATCAGGATTATCTTTTTCAAAATAGGCAACCCTGTCATATGCTACATATGCGGCAGGAACTGTAGGATTACAATAGATGTGTTACAAATAGAAAAAAAGAATACGGAAAACTCATAAATTGTGTTATAGTTATATCACCATAATATCACATACACAAAGGAGCCTTCCGTATATGAACACTATAACACAAACTATG
>OLQH01000159.1_pt1 | contig 79887 bp, 70 predicted proteins | sample 1672671 | NCBI WGS metagenome assembly OLQH01 (sample SAMEA3136712, study PRJEB25190) | human gut metagenome
CTCCGACTACTGAAAAGTAGTCGGGGATTTTTCTATCATACCTAAAAATTAAGCGCTTACTATGATTCCGCCTGTAAGCCAGTCCAAAACCATAAAGATCAATAGTGTCTTTAATGCGGTATCCCAACCACCAAACAGTTCCGCTACCGTACTGCCTAAAAGGGCAATTACTGTAAAAATCTTGTATTTCATGCTTGCTTTCCTCCATTTCTCATTAAATTCTCTTAAAAAAGGGTATAGAAAAGGAAGCGGCAGGGGAACCGCCTCCTTAAAAACTAATGTTCTGATATTATTATTTACAATCAAACTAATCAGTAGTCTAATTTTCCCCAATAAGATTCATAATATCTTTTCAGTATTTTTTGACACTTTTTATTTTCGGAAAAAGCATCATAGAGCTTTTTATTTTTTAGAAGATATGACATATAAGTCAGCCATTCATTATCCTTTAACAGAATCGCCTGCTTTACCTGATAACCAACAGCATACACTAGCAACTGAGAATCCATTTTTTCCAACCTCTCCATGATCAAAAATGCTCCCGGCCAATTAAGATCCCGCAGCCACTTCAACATCTCGCATATGTATGTATCTAATTCTTTATCTGTTTTTTCACAGATTACTTTTGCGCAATTTTCCCATGACCATTTATATTCTATAGGTTGCATAAATACAGATAAGGATTTTATCTTTCTCGCTTCTCTAAGGGCAGCTTCCTGAACCTCTGTCGGTTGCTCCTCATCTAGCATTACAAATAAAGTATCTATATCTACTGTCATATCAATGTCCTCCATCCCATTTTACAACTACGCTTTTTACTGCCCGGGTCCAAATAGAATTTGAACCCGTGTCTATCCAAGTTTGTAACGGTACTCCCACCGGAAGTACTGTCACATGAGTAGGCTTATCTCTATATGCATATACTACTCCTGTTGCGTTCAACTTGTTTATGGTTGTAACTGCTGCTGCACGTCCAGGTCGTGGGGGAATTGTTGAAAACGAATGCCCTGTGTCCCAATCCTTCTTTTGGGGAGTTAAATTACCTGGGGTTGTTCCACCGTATCTATAAATTGGAAAATCTTTCCTCTGCTTCTTAGACCGCAGTATAGCGTCTGCGTCTATCTTGACTTCTTCTTTTTCTTTCGAAGCAAAAAAATCAATTGACCCTACGAAATCTATAGCTTTATGTGCCACAAATCCTGCAACAAATCCCGCAACTGCTGATGCCACTTTTTAGCTACTGTTACTACAAATTTTTTACCGTACCAGCTAACAAAGCACCTATTGAAGCCGCAAAACATCCACTGTAATCCACAAGATTAGCCGGATTCGCAGTATGCATACATATTTTTCCCGTGGCTTCCGGTAATACTTAAACTCTTACTCCAGCTGTCATAAGTATAGTTTACCTCTGTGTTTCCATAAAAGAACTATCGTTTCGAACCTTTGGAAATCCAATTCTTTTGTCTCCTAAATTCTGAACCATTCCCTCTCCCTTTTTTTTATTTCCTCGACCTCTTTCTCAGCTTTTCTTTAGACTTTACCATTACAACATACATAAATGAAAACTCTTCAAACCTATCAAAAATTGGGGATTTCATCTTCTTATATTTGTCATAAACAAATCTCTTCTTCATCTACGGTAAACTTATCTATAACCTCCTCAAAAACATTTCTCATTCTTTGATAATTTTCTGTTTCCTGATTCTCCCCGCTTTTAGAAATGTATATTTTTTGTTCTTTTAATACAATTCCAGCTGTCAAAACACAAACAGATTCACTCTGACTATTCTGCTGAGTTATCATATCTATTAAAAATGGTGATAGCTTATCCACATAAAAAATGTTCGTTATACATATTGGCACTACAGGAAGTCTATCTATATGCTTTTTTACAAATTTTTTTAACTCTTCTTTCAATAGTTTTATGTGCCTCTCTGTAAGCTCTGAAACACAAAGCTGTACTAATATCTGAGTTTTGTAGTTTTTTCTATCTTCATAAATATGTATAGATATTTTATTATGTATGTCATCTAAAAGTCTCTCTTTTGTTTCCACTACTAACTCATAATAATCCATAAACGCCCAACTGGCTATTTCCATTAAATCTTTATCCCTCAAAAAAGTTTTTATAATTTCTATTTTTTCTGAATGTTTTTTAGATGTCTGAAATATTTCACCATCAATAAATAACTTATAAAGTTGTTTTCTACTTCGATTTAAAATATTATTATATTTCCAGCTTACAAAACACCGAAAAACCGCTCCTAGTATCATCCATGCATATATAATTACATAACAAAATACTAACAATTTTGATATATACATTTGATTAAAACAGACCCAATGCACAGCCGTAACCAAAGATAATATAATTAAAGCTAAAATTTTTATTAAAGCCTGAACTTGTAAAACGTAAAAGCCTTTTAAATTCGACATCCATTTTCTTTTTCTGTGTTGTGCTATATACCCATACTGAAATAATGGATTAGACTTGTCTTCTCTTTCTGCAATCTGTGCATTCATACCAGAAAATCCTGGTATGTTACTATTACGAGCTGGACGCCAATTAACTGAGATAATCAGAATAATACTTAAATAATTATATGACATCCTCTTACTAATCATATTTGTTCCAATAAAACCAGTTATACATAAAAATGCACCAATGATACTTATAATTAGGATAAAAGAAAACAAACTATTTGTATCCATCTCAAATACTCTTTTTTTATTATCTTTTCTTTTCATACACCCTTTCCTCCTATTAAATGATCTGCTTCCAAATACAATTGTAAAATATTTTAAACATAACTCTTTTAAGAAGTCAGGAAAATATGCAATAATGTTTTTGCATCTTCTCCTGACTTTATTAATATATTTTGTTATTTATCAAACAATTTAGTGATAAATATATTGTGTATTCCCATCTTTATAATAAATATCGTAATATATTTTCCTATGTCCAGACCCTCTATACCACATTCCTTTTCCAATATGGCGCCAGCCAGTTATTGATGACACTCCATAGGATACCCCATATCCTGCACCTGTAGATATTACTGTTTGTTCAACATCTACAACATTGGTTCTTTTAAACTTTGATTTTAATTTTCGACATTCCGAATATCCTACATCCAGTCTACCCAATTGTATATACTCTTTAGCTGTTTTATCAAGACGTTCATGAAATATTTTTCTGTTCTTATCAAAACCAGTGCCATCTCCTCCTATTTTTGCAAGAATCCCGCTTGCAGCTGCCTGCATTGCTATTTCTGTTCCATCATCTCCATTCAATACTCCGCCGACAACTGTTGTAGCCACATTTGTTACAACCTGCCATCCCCATTTAGCAGCACTTGCGCCAACTGCTGCAGAAATTCCGTCAAGAGCAGCCTGAGCAACAACTTTCCAGCTCATTTCTTTTTTATCAACAAGAAGCTGCTTTCCTAATGAAATTGCCGCTCCTGCAAGCCCTATAATTTCAGTCCACAAATGTCCATTACTGTCACTTCTTGTCAATGGATTCTGATTACAATAAGTATACAGATTCCTGTTATGAAGAGTTTCTGTGGATGCTATTAAGGTTGTCACCGCATCGGAAGAGATAAACCTTCTCAACTCCGGATCATAATACCGGTTCTTCAGGTAGTACATCCCTGTTTCTTTATCGTAGTAATATCCTCTGTAACGGAACGGGTTCTGCTGGCCTACGGTGTCCTTCAGGCTTCCGGTAATGCTTAGAATCTTACCCCAGCTGTCATAAGTATAGTTTACCACCGTGTTTCCATCCTCGTCAATAAGAGCAATGATATCGTTCTGGAGGTTTCTTACATAGAAGTAGTTCTTTCCTCCAATGATAATGGAAACAAGGTTTGCGTTGGAATCATAAGTGTACCAGAAGGTCTGTCCATTGGTGATCTCTGATACCAGAAGTTCCCCTGCCATTCGGTATTCGGTGGCTGTACCATCTACAACTTTCTTTGTTCTGGAGCCTGTATGATCGTAAAAATACTGGATGTTCTTTCCATTGTTTACCCCGGCAAGCTTTCTGCCCATAATCCAGCGGTAAGTAATATTTCCTCTGGTCAGCATGTTTCCGATTGCATCATAGGTCATTGCTGTGCCGTTCCAGTTCACAAGCTGGTCTTTCCAGACAGAAGCATAAGATCCTGTTTCTGTTCTTTCCGGGAAAGCAGGAAGCTCTCCTGCGGTATATGCATACTCCTTCACCTCAGTCAGATTTCCTCCCAGATCATACTCGTAGACAAATGTCTTATTCTGGGTCTGGCTGTCTTCACGGATCAGCTGGTTCCTCTCGTCATAGCAGAAAGTATCTGTCTTTACCGCGCCGGAGCCTGAGCGATCCTGGATCCTTGTGATATTTCCGTTTTTGTCATACTGATAGGTAAGCTTTCTGTCTCCCACAGTCAGACCTGACGGCATGGCATGTTCCTGATTTCCGTTTGCTGCCGGATAAGCCACCTTTACTGCAAAAGCCTTTTTGGTGCTGAGAGTTACACCTGCTGCCCTTCCCAGCTTATCGTAAGTGCTGGTCTTTGTATAGCCTCCGCGTACCTTTGTGGTCTGTTCCCTGCCGTCTTTATCATAAGTATAAAGAGTCGTAGTATGGGAAACGCCTGCCTTGTGGATCAGTTTTGTCATGTGGTTTGTTGCATCGTAAGTATACTCATAAAAAGAACCTTTTTCATCTCTTACACGCATCAGGCGGTCAAGGAAATCATAATCCAGATCATAGGTTTTACCTGCCATATGGTTCACAACCCGGCAAAGATTTCCCTCTTTATCATAGGTATAAGTATTCAGCTTCTGCTCTGTTCCGCCGGAAGATTCTCTGAAATAGCTTTCTGTCATCCGGTCCTGACTGTCGTAGGTGTACCGGATCTCATTTCCATTTGCATAAACAGTCCTGCTGAGATTTCCGTTTCCACTTTCATAAATATACTGTACCACCTGACTGCCTGCAATGGATGCGGCTGTTGTGTTTCCAAAAGCGTCATATTCAAATCCATAGCGGAAGCCGTTGTGGTCAATGGACGTCAGTTTGTCCTTTGTATAGCTATAAGTATTTTTTACCACCTGCTTTGTTCCGCCTGCAGTTACTTCCTGAGAGACGGAAGTCATGCGGTCTGCAGAATCATACTTATAACTCAGCCTGTTGCCCTGTCCGTCTGTCAGAGAATTAAGAAGATCTGACTTCACATTCCAGTCATACAGGGTTCTGTTGCCCTCTGCGTCTGTGACAGACGCCACATGGTTTTTGTCTGTGGTAAAAGATCTTGCGATCCAGATACCTTTATCCTGAGCATCAGGCTGTACGGTACCGCTTTTTGTGATGTTTCCGTTTCCGTCATAGACCAGACGGTTCACCACGCCCATAGCGGAGGTTCCTTTCGTCACGTTATGTTTTTTATCATACTCATACTTAAATTTATTTCCCTTTGGGTCCGTGATCCCGGTCAGGTCACTGTTTTCATTATATTCAAACTTTGTGGCATTTTTCTGGGAATCCACGGCAGAGATTACATTGTTTTTGTCATCATAGGTGTAGCTCTGTCCGAATTCTTCCCGGTACAGGGAAAGTCCGTCAAAAAATGCAAGGTTGGCATTTCTGCAGTAAGTATAGGAAACCTTAATGCTGGTGTAATCCTGTTTTGCCACATACACGTCACCCAGGAACTGCCAGTCAAGAATATCCGGGCTGAAATTTGTATAATGAATGTCATTTTTTCCGTCTGCCCCTACAAAAACTACTTCTACGCCAAAGCGGCGGTATTTATCATTATCTGTTTCCGGAAGACAGGTTCCCCGACCCCAGGCATTGACCATGTAAGTGTCTCCTTTTTTGCCTGTGAGATCAAGGAGTTTTGTAAGACGCTTATTTACCTGAGTATCGCCTATGAAACGGTATATATATTTATCCAGCCCGCCTACTCTTTCGGGAACTATGGATACCGCACGTTTATCAACTTCTGTTGTCATATTCAGCTGGCAGTAACGTGCATTCAGAAAACAGAAATTTCTTCCGCGCTGTACTGCATACCATTTCTGATTTCCTGTCAGGCAAATTCCACGCACTGCAATTTTCTGACCTGCTTTTAATGTAATAATTGCTTTTCCTGTCAGCGATGGAGTATCAAATACTTTGTCTTCCTGCTTCATGGTGCAGACAGGAGCATTTACACTGAGACGGATCACATGATCTCTTTTTATATAGCCAAAATAACGTTTTTTATCGATCTGCATGGCTACATAGTACCATTTTTGTCCTCTTGAATCTGTTGTAATGGAACGGATTACCACACTGGTTCCTCTGGGTATCACTTCTTCTACAATAGCTCCACTGTCAGAAGCTGAAGCCCGCAAAATTGCTCCTGTAACCGCAACTGCCCCACAATTATCTCCATCATTTCCGCCAAGGTACGCAAATGCTCTGCTTGCCGGAAAATATCCCCGTTTTCCTTCTGCATTTTCCACTCTGTACCACTGGCTGTTTTCGTTTGGAAGGGAAACAGAAGCATAAAGATGTGTCCATTTCTGTACACTTGCGACTTTTTTTCCATTCAGAGACGGTCTGTCATAAATATACGAAGTTCCTGCTGCCGTTACTGTTACAGCACGGTTTACCGGTCTTACATTTTCAGATCCGACTGATGTCAGACCATCTTCATAATATGCCTTCTTTTCAAAATCCGTGCTTCCCAGCTGGAAGTCCCCGTTGTCGATCAGATTACATCTGCTTACAGTTGTTCCCGTTTCCAGCTGAGCCATATCACCGTATAACACGCCTGCAGCATGATATAAATAAAGATATACACGTACTGTAGGATCTTTAGAATCAGAGGGCACAGTAAAGGTACGGTAAAGACGTACGAAACCGCCTGTTGTTTCTTTCAGAATTTCACTGTCCAGATAAATCCATTTTCCATTTTTGTCAATATATCTGATCCTCAGCCTTGCGCCTCCATCTTCTGCGGCCTGCTTCATTTCTGTTTTTACATACATAGAAAAGGTATACGTCATTCCTGCTTTCAGCTTTACATCCTGAGCCCAGCTTACATACCCTTTCAGGGAACTACTCTCCGCTTTTAAGGATCTGGTTCCTACTTTGCAGTGCTTCTGATCCGTATTGACAGATGCTGTTCCTGATGCGTCTGTTCCGATAATCTTTCCCCATGCTGACTTAGCTGCCTGAATGATCGGATCCTTCAAAAGCTGAACTACATTGGTCTGAAGCTTTGTGGCGTTTTCCAGACAGTTCACATGATTTCCGCTGGTATTGAATCGTGCGCTTGCAGCATGGCCAAAGCCGTCATGAATGTGCAGAAGGTTTCCGCTGTTGTTAAAGCGATAGATTTCGCTTCTTTTTTTATTGTCTGTGAATTTTGTGCTGTTATAGCCGTAAGTCAGGGTCAGACTGTTTCCTTTCACATTCCCGCCGAACTCTGTGATTCTTCTTACACGATAAGGGCTGGAAGTATAATATTCGTAATTGACACGGTATCCGTCAACATCCGTCAGGGAAGTAAGCATATGGTTTTTATCATATGTATAATTTACAGTTTCATTGTCAATATCAATGATTTTTACCAGATCTCCATTGTTGTACCCGAACAGCTTCTTTTTACCGGAAGGTGAAGTAATCTCATGAAGATAGGTAAGCTTGCCCTGACTGTTTTTCAGATAAGTAAGAACTGTCTTTCTGCCTGCGCCGTCTGTAACAGAGATGACTCTTCCTTCATTCCAGGCAACAACTAGAGTATTTCCATTTTTGTCCTTTACTTTTACCAGATATCCATTTCGGAACATCAGCTGATTGTTTTCCTTATCGTGGATCACAAGCTGTTCGCTGGCATCTGCATGAATAGTCACATAGGATTCCGAACCACCTTCCTCCAGCCATTTGGATTTTTTGGAATCATAGTAAAAATAATGAACGGTTCCGTCTCCGTCTGTGTGCTGATAATAGTCAGTTCCTGCAATTTTTACTTTTTTCAGAGTCTGATGATAACTGAGGGCAAATCCGTATCCATAGCCCAGGTTCACCTGCCTGTTATTGGAATTGTATACATGGGCAAGGCTCATGGGTACGCGGCTTCCGCCAGTTGCCATGGTATCATGGATCAGGATCAGGTTTCCGTTATAGTCATTTACATGAACATTTCCCGCTCTTCCCACATCCTGGCTGTGATAGCTCCAGTAAGCCTCCAGACCTGAATAATTCACATAGGAAAGCTCGATTCTGGGGCGCATATCCTGAAATCCGTTGTCGCAGTCAGAGGACAGAAATTCTGTATATCCGGAAATCTCTTTGTCATTTTTAAACATCAGTCCGTAGTTGCCGCCGTTCTGATACCAGTCCTTTACCATTCTGGTAATATCCAGGGTAATGTATTTCTGCTGGTCTCCTTTGTATCTGCATATATCCTCCACAGTATCGGAATAAAGAGGCTTATTGTACCAGTTAATGGAATCTGAGTTCCACGCATGAAGCACCTTATGCACTGCCACAGTACGTTCTTTTCCGTCCTCAGCCAGTGAAACAAGCACCAGTCTGGCATTGATGACCATATCTCCTGTTTTGATCTCCGGAAGCGCAAATCTTACAAAGCTTCTCTGTACCTGATCGCCTCCCTTGTTTTTCAAAATAATACTTTTCTGGAAGTTGTCCTCCTCATAAAGAGAATCCACATGGGCATCATAGATCTCAGAAGCTTTTTTGGAGGTAGTTGTTACAGGGTCAATGACTACCGGAAACAGGCGGTTCTCAGATCCCAGCCATTCCATATCCGGCAAAAATGTGATTCTGCACACATCTGCTTCTGTTTCTGTAAGGCTCAGACGGATTGCCTCTGATTTTTCGCCGCCGGCGTCTTTCATGCAGGGCGCATGAACACAGAACACTTCCTGTTCCTCCCTGTCTAAAAAAGAAACCACATTGTTGCGCAGTACAGGACGAAGATTTTTCATCTGATAAAGACAGCTGTAAGTATCGGAAACCGCTTCCGGTTTATGAAGAATCAGGTCTTCCTTCACTCCTTCCCCGTGAATCCGGCAGCGAAGCTCTGCCCCGTCAAAAATGTCCTTATAAGAAACTACGCTTTTTTCCTGTTTCCGGGCTTCTGCATAAGTACCTCCCTCCAGCCCCCAGGAAAGAAAGCTGTCTTTTCGGCTCAGGTACACTGTGGAAGCCGGTTCTGCTTTTTTGTTCAGGAAAATCTCCAGATCCCCTTTTCTGTTCAGAAATCCCGGGATTTTATTTTCCTGCACTGAGCTTTCCATATCCATTCCCGAAAAAATTTCTTTTTCACGGAATCTCTGTAAATTCTGCGGCGTTTCTGTTTCCTGAAGGGTATCATCCATTTCCTTCCAGTTTCCGCCTCTGTCCTGGTAGTGTACGGGCTCCAGATAAATCTCTACTGTTCTGGAATGATCCTGGTTTTCAAATACTTTTCTGTTTGCAGTACGCTGATCCGCAAGCTCTGTTCGTTTCATGTGTTTCATCTGCTTCATAATTTTGTTCTCCTTTATTCTTTTATTATTTATTTATTCTTGTAATTCAGGTCCGGCTCTGTTTTACAATCAGGATTATAACAAACAAACGTTCTTTTTCTCCATAACACATCTGTATACCGAAAGAACATTTGTTTGTATTTTATTATCAGAATATTTCCTGTTGACAAATACCCTTGCAGGGTATATGATAATAATACAAATAATACCCATAAGGGGTATGTTTATAAACAGAATTTATTTTTAGCCATAAATGAATCAAAGGAGGAATTTACAGTGACTGAAACAACATCCTGCTGCTGCACAAAAAAAACAGTACGTCCGGAGGAAGACCGGAAAAAGCTTGTAAACCGTCTGAAAAGAATTGAAGGACAGGTTCGCGGTATTATAGGAATGCTGGAAAACGATGCCTACTGCAATGACATTCTGGTTCAGTCCGCCGCAGTAAACGCTGCAGTGAATGCTTTTAACAAAGAACTTCTTGCCGCCCATATTAAAACCTGTGTGGCAAGGGATATCCGGGAAGGCAAAGACGAAACCATTGATGAACTTGTGGTTACTTTACAGAAACTTATGAAATAAGACTGTGTACGGAACAGACAGTCTGTACACAGCAGAAGGAGGAAATATGGAACAATATCAGGTAACAGGAATGAGCTGTGCGGCCTGCAGCGCCCGGGTAGAAAAAGCTGTATCCCACGTTCCCGGGGTAACCTCCTGCTCGGTCAGTCTGCTCACCAATTCCATGGGAGTAGAGGGAAGCGCCTCCCCTCAGGATATTATAAAGGCTGTTGAGGAGGCCGGTTACGGAGCCTCCCTAAAAGGGGCTGACAGTCAGCAGTCCTCTGCATCCCAGGCTGCGGAAGCTCTTGCGGATCACGAAACTCCCATTCTGAAAAAACGACTGATCGCCTCTGTGGGCTTTCTTCTGGTTCTCATGTATTTTTCCATGGGACATATGATGTGGGGCTGGCCTGTGCCTCAGTGGTTTGAACACAATCATGTTGCCATGGGGCTTTTACAGCTGCTTCTTGCAGGGATCGTCATGGTCATTAACCAGAAGTTTTTTATCAGCGGATTCAAAAGTCTCTGGCACAGATCCCCCAATATGGACACGCTTGTTGCCCTTGGCTCCATGGCGTCCTTTGTCTGGAGCGTGTATGTGCTTTTTGCCATGACAGGCGCTCAGGTCAGCGGGGACATGGCTGCTGTGGAAAATTACATGATGGACTTTTATTTTGAGTCTGCGGCAATGATCCTTACTCTGATCACTGTGGGAAAAATGCTGGAGGCCCGCTCCAAGGGAAAAACAACAGACGCACTGAAAAGTCTTATGAAGCTTGCTCCGAAAACAGCCGTTGTAATCCGTAACGGACAGGAAACCACAATCCCTGTAGAACAGGTTCACAAAGGAGATATCTTTGTTGTCCGTCCGGGAGAAAACATTCCTGTAGACGGAGTAGTTCTTGAAGGGACAAGCGCAGTAAACGAATCAGCTCTCACAGGTGAAAGCATTCCTGTAGACAAAGCAGCCGGGGATATGGTATCTGCAGCCACGGTCAACCAGTCAGGATTTATCCGCTGTGAAGCTTCCCGGGTAGGAGAAGATACTACTTTATCCCAGATTATAAAAATGGTCAGCGACGCTGCAGCCACCAAGGCTCCTATTGCAAAAATCGCAGACCGGGTTTCCGGGATCTTTGTGCCTGCCGTTATCACCATTGCTGTAATTACAACTATTGTGTGGCTTCTTACAGGACAGACCTTTGGCTATGCTCTTGCAAGGGGAATTTCTGTTCTTGTTATCAGCTGCCCCTGCGCACTGGGACTTGCCACTCCGGTTGCCATTATGGTAGGAAACGGCATGGGCGCCAAAAACGGGATTCTTTTTAAAACAGCCGTATCTCTTGAAGAAACAGGAAAAGTACAGATTGTGGCTCTTGATAAAACAGGAACCATTACCAGCGGTCAGCCGGAAGTTACTGATATTCTTCCTGCAGAGGGATTTTCTGAAGAGCAGCTTCTGACTCTTGCCTTTTCTCTGGAACAGAAAAGTGAGCATCCTCTGGCAAAGGCAGTTCTGAAAAAAGCTGAAGAACGGAAGCTTCACGCTTATGAGATTTCTGATTTTCAGGCTCTTCCCGGAAACGGACTTTCCGGCATTATGAACAGTCAGACGCTTATGGGAGGAAGTATGAAGTTTATCAGCAGCCGTGTTTCTGTGCCGGATTCTCTGAAACAGCAGGCCGAACATCTGGCGGAACAGGGCAAAACCCCTCTTCTCTTTGCCTCAGACAACAAACTGGCCGGTATCATCGCAGTTGCCGATGTGATCAAGGAAGACAGTCCGCAGGCTGTTAAAGAGCTTCAGAATATGGGAATCCAGGTTGTAATGCTTACGGGAGACAATGAAAAGACTGCCCGGGCCATCGGAAAGCAGGCAGGAGTGGACGAGGTGATCGCAGGAGTTCTCCCTGACGGCAAGGAAAGTGTGATCCGTTCTCTGAAGGAACAGGGAAAGGTTGCCATGGTAGGAGACGGGATCAATGACGCTCCGGCTCTTACAAGGGCAGATATCGGCATTGCTATCGGAGCAGGAACAGACATTGCCATTGACGCGGCAGACATTGTTCTGATGAAAAGCCGGTTAAGCGATGTGCCTGCAGCCATCCGCCTCAGCAGAGCTACCCTCAGAAACATCCACGAAAATCTTTTCTGGGCATTTTTCTACAATGTAATAGGAATCCCTCTTGCCGCAGGCGTGTGGATCCCCATCTTTGGCTGGACCTTAAATCCCATGTTCGGGGCTGCCGCCATGAGCCTTTCCAGCTTCTGCGTTGTCACAAATGCCCTCCGGCTGAATCTTTTTAAGGTTCATGATGCAAGCCGGGACAAAAAAATCAAACAGGCTGTTTCCATTCTGCCTGAAAAAGATTATAATGAAAGTAATAAAGAAAAGGAGACTACTTCTATGGTAAAAATCACAGTAAATGTTGAAGGAATGATGTGCCCCCACTGCGAGGCTCATGTAAATGAAGCGATCAAGGCTGCTTTCCAGGCAGAGGATGTTGTTTCCTCCCACGAAAAAAAGACAACTGTTTTTACTTCTCCGGAACATGTGGACGAAGATAAGATCCGGGAAGTTATCAAAAATGCAGGATACGAAGTAACCGGAATTACTGAAGAATAAACCGGATACTACAAAATGTATCTGCACTGCTACTGAAATACAAAAAACGGGTCATGGTCATTTTTGTCCGTGATCCGTTTTTTACAGAATAAGGGGGAAATCATGGATACGACACAGAAAAACAGAGAAAATAAAAGCCTTCGTCTGATTCGCTTCTATGCCAGACGAATATGGAGGGATGCGTCAAATCTTGCAAAATGGCTTCTTCTGGCTGTCCTTACAGGTCTGGCAGTAGGAGCCATAAGCAGCGTCTTTGCAAGAGCCCTGAAATTTGTCACGGATTTTCGTATGCAGAATCTCCAGGTATTTCTTCTGCTTCCAATTTCCGGTCTGTGTATTGTATTCCTGTATCAGAAATTCGGAAAGGATGACGGAGGCACCAACCAGGTGCTTTCTACTATCCGTTCACAGGATGATGTTCCTCTGCGGTCTGCTCCTCTGATCTTTGTCTCCACTCTTCTGACGCATCTTACAGGAGGATCCGCTGGACGTGAGGGCGCTGCCATACAGCTTGGAGGAAGTATCGGCAATCAGCTTGGCACCTGGTTCCGTCTTGATGAAGAGGACAGACATGTGATTGTAATGTGCGGCATGAGCGCCGCCTTTTCTGCTGTTTTTGGTACGCCCATGGCTGCCGCTGTATTTTCCATGGAGGTAGTAAGCGTAGGGGTTATGTACTATGCGGCTCTCCTTCCCTGTGTGATCGCCTCTCTGGTTGCCGCCAGATTTGCAGTCAGCTTCGATATCCATCCGGAAAGCTTTCATGTATCCGGGATTCCTGAGCTTTCTGTTGCTTCCGGGCTGAAAATGCTTCTTGTGGCAGTTGGCTGCGGGATCGTAAGTATTCTTTTCTGCGTTGCCCTGAAAGGCATTGGACAGCTTTATTCCCGTTTCCTGAAAAATCCCTATCTGCGTATTGTCGCAGCCTCCGGAGCTGTGATTGTAATCACGCTTCTTCTCCAGTCAGCAGATTTTATGGGCGCAGGAAACGGGCTCATTGAAAAAGCAGTGGAGGAAGAACAGGCCAGACCCTTTGATTTTCTGTGGAAGCTGATTCTTACTGCAATTACCATGAAAGCAGGCTTCCGGGGAGGAGAAATTGTTCCCTCCTTCTGTATCGGCGCTACCTTTGGCTGTATTATGGGACAGCTTGTAGGACTTTCGCCTTCCTTATGCGCTGCTTCCGGAATGGCAGCCCTGTTCTGCGGCGTTACCAACTGTCCCATTACCTCCATCCTCATTGCCTTTGAACTGTTTGGATTTGAGGGCGTTTCCTATTACCTGATCGCAGTCTCCATCAGCTATGCTGTTTCCGGGTATTATGGGCTTTACAAAGATCAGACCATTGTGTACTCCAAATATAAGGCAAAATATATTAACAGACACACCAGATAACAAAAACATCTCTGTCGGAACCGGGATTTTACTCCCCGGTTCTGAGCAGAGATGTTTTTTATCTTCTCTTTATGTGCAGTTATTTCGCTGCCCGCCAGCTATCCTGACTTAACAGGAAAGACTATTTTACATCTGTCTCATCAGATGATTCCAGTCCCTGCGCCTGGATGAATTTCACGGCTTTTTTTACGTCGGCTACATCAAAACTTCTGCCGATAAAATTTTAAGATCAATACTCTCCTACTACTGTAGCCTTAATAAGATTCGTATTTCCGGAACGCCCCAGCGGAACTCCTGCTGTCAGAACGACCACATCGCCTTTTTCTACATAACCGGCTTTTTCTGCCGCCTCTGTAGCGTGGAGCAGAAGGATTTCCATGCTGTACTCTTCTTTAATATGAACCGGCGTGATGCCCCAGGACATGTTCAGCTGTCTGCATGTATGTTCCTCCGGCGAGCATCCTACGATCATGCAGCCCGGACGGTATTTGGAAACCATTCTTGCAGTGTTTCCGGAACGGCTGACTGTAATAATAGCTTTTGCGCCAAGATCAATGGCAGTCATACAGGTTGCATGGGAAATCGCTGTCGTCATGTTTGTGGTAGTTCCATGATCTCTGGAAAGAATGTTAAATTCTTTATTATATGCAATATCGCTCTCTGTACGAAGGGCAATCTTTATCATGGTCCGAAGAGCTTCTACCGGATATTTTCCTGCTGCAGTCTCACCGGAAAGCATGATCGCGCTTGTTCCCTGATAAATGGCATTTGCCACGTCTGTTGTCTCCGCACGGGTAGGTCTTGGATTTTTCATCATAGAATCCAGCATCTGAGTTGCTGTGATTACCTGTTTGCCTGCATTATAAACCTTATTAATGATCTCTTTCTGGATAACAGGAACGTCTTCCAGAGGAATCTCCACACCCATATCTCCACGGGCGATCATGATTCCGTCTGCCACTTCCATAATGCTGTCGATATTATCAACGCCCTGCTGATTTTCAATCTTGGCAATAATATTAATGTCACGGCCGCCGTTTTCATCCAGAATCTTACGGATCTCCAGCACATCCTCTGCTGTTCTGGTAAAAGAAGCTGCAATAAAGTCAAAGCCCTCTTTGATTCCAAAAAGGATATCCTCTCTGTCTTTTTTGCTGATAAACGGCATGTTTACATTTACTCCGGGAAGATTCACTCCTTTTTTGTTGGAGATCACTCCTCCGTTTATTACCACACAGTGGATTTCTGTTCCTTGGATCTTTTCAACCTTCAGGCCGATCAGACCATCATCGATCAGAATACTGTCGCCGGGCTTCACATCCTTATAAAGATCTTTGTAGGTAACAGATACCTTTTCTTCTGTTCCCTGGATGTCCTCTGCAGTCAGAATAAACTTCTGGCCTTCTGTTACAGTAACCTTGCCTTTTTCAAATTCCTGAATCCGGATTTCCGGTCCCTTTGTATCGAGCAGCGCAGCAATGGGTCTGTTGATCTTTGTTCTGATCGCCTTTAATCTTTCAAGACGGCCTTTCTGTTCCTCATGGGGACCATGAGAAAAGTTAAATCTTGCAACATCCATACCTTCAATGGCAAGCTGTTCAAGTATTCCTTCTTTATCAGTTGACGGACCCATAGTACAAATAATTTTTGTTTTGCGCATATCACACTCTCCTTCTCAAATTTTTACGAAATATAGATTTATTTTATAACAGAAACCATATTTTACACAAGCAAATTTATGTAAAAAAATCGTAGAATCATCTAAAAATTTATAAGATCCTTCAGAACCTCTCCTGCAATGATCAGTCCTGCCACAGATGGAACAAATGCCACAGATCCCGGAACGGACCGTTTCTTAGGGGCTGTCTCGGACTGCTCCTCACTGTAAGAATTAAGCGCCTCCTGAGAAGGCATGACCGGAAGTTCCTGAGAATAAACCACTTTCAGCTTTTTTATTCCCCGTTTTTTCAGTTCACGGCGCATGACTTTTGCAAGAGGACACACGGATGTTTTATAAATATCAGCCACCTGAAAGGCTGTGGGATCCAGCTTGTTTCCTGCTCCCATACTGCTGATAACAGGAACTCCCGCTGCATTGGCTTCTTCAACAAGCTGAAGCTTGGCTGTCACTGTATCTACTGCATCTACCACATAGTCATACTGGCTGAAATCAAATTCATCCTTTGTTTCAGGCAGATAAAAACACTTGTGCACATGTACCTTTATATCAGGATTTATATCAAGGATACGCTCCTTCATTACATCCACTTTATATTTTCCTATCGTACTTCTCAATGCTATGATCTGCCGGTTCAGATTCGTAAGACTTACCGTATCACTGTCAATCAGATCAATCTCTCCAATACCGCTTCTTGCAAGGGCCTCTGCCGTATATCCGCCTACTCCTCCAATGCCGAAAACCGCCACACGGCACTGCGCCAGTCTGTCCATTGCCGCTTCCCCGAAAAGAAGCTCTGTTCTTGAAAACTGATTTGCCATAATTCCTTTACCCCACTAATTTTTCGTAATCTTCTTTTATAAAACGATGATAAACCGTATGTCCCATTTCCATTTTTATACAGTAATAATAAGGATCGATCTCTTCATCCTGAAAGTACAAAACATAATCAAAATCATTATCCTGTATTTTACAGCACACATAATCCGGACTGAACTCAGCAAAGCAGGCGCAGACGTCATCCACGGAAGGATTATGGCTGGTCCCGAAAAGCTCAATCACAGCCTTCAGAAAAGGCGGGTCTGAAATCTCCCGGTGAACGTACTCCGCCCCTTCCGGGGGAATGGTAACCTCCACCCTTCCTCTGCTTTCCCGGAAAGAAACCTGTCCCAGTCCTCCGGTCCCAAACCCGGCTGAACCATTCAGCTCATTAAGGATCCTTCTTTTCTGCTTTTTCCTTTCTGTCTCGGAGCAATTCCCGTCAGCCGGAAATAGTTTATCCTCTGAATGTATGCCTGAACCTTCTTCCTCCAGAGTTTCTCCCAGAAGAACCATAAAGGAGTCCCAGGGAAAATACAGCCTGATACTTTCCCGGACAAATCCCAGTTTCATCTGCGCTTCCTTGATCTGATCTGTAATATTTTTTATAAGTCTTTGTTTTTTCATGATCGCATTCTCCATAAAATCAGTTTTCCCAGATTGACAGAAACTTATGAACCTCCTGTGTTCCATACCTGTGAAAACCGATATTTTTATCTCTCTTTCAGCCTATTATTCAGGTATGTATTATATCATATCTGTATTCCGTTCACAAGAATCCTGTAATTGTCGTATAGACAGCTGCTATTTTACATTGTTTTGACTTTTTCTTTTCAATATCTACAAATTTTCGTGCTATCCTGTAAGAAATCTGATAAAATATAAAAAAGAAACGGCAGCTTCAGCCGGCTACTGTCAAAGCGCTGCCCCAAGGAGGATATTTATGAAGTTTAAGCTGAACGATATGGAAAAGAAATGGATTCTCTATGATGTGGGAAATTCGGCATTTACCCTTCTGATCGCTACGATCATGCCTATTTATTTTAATTATCTGGCAGATCAGGCAGGCATTTCCGAAGTAAATTATCTGGCTTACTGGGGATATGCCACCTCTGCTGCTACCATCATTGTGGCAGTTCTGGGTCCTGTACTTGGCGCTGCCTCTGACACAAAAGGACGCCGGAAAAAAATATTCCTGGTTTCTCTTCTGATTGGAGCTTTAGGCTGTGTTTTTCTTGGATTCACTCAGTCCTGGATCTGGTTTCTGCTGCTTTTTGTAATTGCAAAATCAGCCTACTCTTTAAGCCTGGTTGTGTATGACTCCATGCTTCCGGATGTTACCACCGATGACCGGGCGGATCAGGTGTCTGCCCAGGGCTATGCCTGGGGATATATCGGAAGCTGCATTCCTTTTATTTTAAGCCTGATGCTTGTACTTTTTTATGATAAGATCGGACTTACCATGAAAACAGCCATGGGAATTTCCTTCCTTCTGGTAGCTGTCTGGTGGATCGTAATGAGCCTTCCTCTGCTGAAAAACTACCGGCAGAAGCATTACCAGTCAGTAGCTTCCGGCAACAACCTGGCTGCCAGCTTCCGCCGTCTGAAAGGAGTTTTTTCCGAACTGAAAAACAACAGAAAAATCCTGTTTTTCCTGATTGCCTTTTTCTTTTATATTGACGGTGTGTATACGATCATTGATATGGCAACTGCTTACGGAACCGCTCTTGGCCTTGACTCTACAGGACTTCTCCTTGCTCTTCTGGTAACTCAGATCGTAGCCTTTCCGGCTGCTCTGATCTTTGGCAGACTGGCGGGAAAGGTCAGCGCTTCACGGCTGATCACTGTTTCTATCGGAGCTTATTTTCTGATCGCCCTGTACGGGATCATTCTCAAGGAACAGTATCAGTTCTGGATTCTGGCTGTTGTTGTGGGAATTTTCCAGGGCGCCATTCAGTCCATGTCCAGATCTTATTTTGTAAAGATCATTCCTGCGGACAAATCCGGTGAATATTTCGGAATCTACGATATCTGCGGAAAGGGAGCCGCCTTTGCAGGAACTATGGTTGTTTCTCTCATAAGCCAGCTCAGCGGCAGCGTAAACCTGGGCGTGGGCGCTCTTTCTGTTATGTTTCTGATCGGAATTTTCTTTTTCCTGAAAGCAGATAAAACACCTTTGAAATAAGAATAAAAAAACGGGGGCGTTATGCCCCCAGAAATTCTGCCAGCTCTTCCAGTGTATAAACTACTTTATCCGCTCCTGCATCCAGAAAACGCTGTGCTGTTTTTTTGCATTTTTCCTGCTGCTCCTGCCAGGAAAGAGCCTCAAATTCTTCCTGAGAAAGTCCAAGCTCAGAGCTTCCGACAATTACTCCCACGGAAAATGCGCCCGCATTTTTTCCTTCTTTTATATCAGAAACCGTGTCTCCCACCTTTATTACTTTTCTTACATCCATAATTCCAAGCTTTTCCATATTTCTGTATATCATATACGGATAGGGGCGACCCTTCTGTTCTGTGGAATCCGGGCTGAACCAGCAGTCCGGCTCATAACCCTTTTCTTTTGCAGCCGGAGCTACAATCTCCATCATTTTGTCTGTATATCCTGTTGTCGAACCAATGGCATAGCCCTTTGTACGAAGACGGCTTATTACCTCCGGCACACCCGGTTTCGGATCTGCAAACATATGAAGAATACTCAGAAGCTTTTCCTCAAAAATCCCAAAAAGCTCTTTCACATTCTCTTCTGTTGGTTCCTTTCCGTACTTTTCTGTCCAGCATTTTTTTATTCTGGGCATATTGAGCATGGTACGGATATGATCGATTTTCAGCATCCCCATTGGTTCACGAACCTCCTCCATAGTAGGTTCAATACCATAATGTTTAAATACTTCCACAAATGCCTGAACCGGCGCAAAGCATCCATAATCTACGGTTGTTCCTGCCCAGTCAAATATCACACATTCAAACTGTTTCATCTTCATTCCTCCTGATGATTCTTATAAAATCTGATCCGGGAATGTCCGGATGCAGGATAATCCTGTCCCTGATATCCCCTGGATCTTATTTCTGTATGCCTCCGTACAGTCCTTATTTTCCTGTACTGTCCAGAAACTCTTTTACAAGATTTACAACCCTTTCAATATCCTCTTTATAGATTTCTCCAATGTTTCCGATACGGAAAGTTTCCGCCTCTGTTACCTTACCCGGATAAATTGCATAACCTCTGTCTTTGATATAAGTATACATATCTGCAAATTTAAAATCATAATTCTCCGGATAAAAGAAGGTTGTAATAATCGGTCCCTGATGCTCTCCGTCAATATACGGGTGGATTCCAAGCTCTTTCATTCCTTTGATCAGAAGCTGATTGTTTTCTTTGTATCGTCTGCTGCGCGCCGGTATTCCTCCTTCCTCTTTCAGTTCCTTCAGAGCCTGGGCAAAGGCCAGAACCACATGTGTAGGAGATGTAAAGCGCCATTTACCGTCCACTTCCATGGTTTTCCACTGATCATAAAGGTCAAGAGAAAGACTTCTTGCTTTTCCTTTACTTTCTGTCAGAAGCTTTCTGTCTGCAATGATAAATGAAAATCCCGGCACGCCCTGAATACATTTATTTGCACTGCTGATGATAAAGTCGATTCCCCAGTCCTTTACCGGAATATCCACTCCTGCAAAGCTGCTCATAGCGTCCACAATAAAGACTTTTCCCATGCTCTTTACTACTTTACCTACCGCTTCAATATCATTAAGGATACCGGAGGTTGTCTCACTGTGTACCATGGCAACATGGGTAATGGAAGGATCTTTTTCCAGCATTTCCCGGATCACCTCTGCCTTTGGAACCTGATCATAATGTTCATTATAGATCACATAATCCATTCCTGCGTGCTCCGCAATATCTGCCATTCGTTCTCCGTATGCGCCGTTTGCCGCGATCAGAAGCTTGTCCTCTTTTCCGATCACACTTGTGAGAACAGATTCCACACCAAAGGTTCCGCTTCCCTGCATCAGCACTGCCGTATACTCTTCTTCTGATACGTGAGCCAGTTTCAGAAGCTCTTTTCTAATCTCCTGTGTGATCTGTTTATAATCGTCATCCCAGGTACAATGGTCGAACATCATCTCCCCTTTTACAGTATCTGTGGTTGTAAGAGGTCCCGGTGTAAGCAGTTTATAATTTTTCATTTTCAGTTCTCCTTTTATCTGTTGATCTGTGTTTATTTTTCACTGTCTGCCAAGATACAGACTTAGTGTAAGCTCTTTATTTTTTACATTCTTCAGACAGTTTCTGATGTTTTTCCAGAAGCTCAACTGTCAGTTTCTGATTAAATACCTCAGGATTGGCAGAAGCATTTTCAGGATCTGTTATCTCATCTTTATAGAGAGCATTGGGGTATGTTTCCTGAAGCTTCTCTCTCCCGTTCTCGATTATGCACTGTGCCATTTCCATGGCTGTTTTATCTCTTTTTGATCCCTTATCCAACACTGCGACGGACTCTGTAAGGGAAAAATTTCCTTCCGCCGGATCTATATAATCTACAGGAAGTCCTGCCTTCTTGTCTGCCACTGCCTGATGCCGCAGGCCGAAGCCGATGGCAACCTCTCCTGCCCGGACTTTTTTCAGTGGTCCTGATCCGGAATCCTCAATATGAGGCCCTGCATTTTCATAAATCCGGGTGAGAAGCTCTTTTGCCTCGTTTTCTCCGTATGCGTCAATGAGTGCCTGCAAAAGCAGCCAGGCAGTAGATGAAGAAGAGACATCTGTAACAGAAATCATGTCCTTGTAAACAGGATCTGCCAGATCTTTAATGGATTCCGGCACAGGAAGTCCTGATGATTCCATTACTTTTGTATTTATGATAAGCGCTCCCTCCTGAGCTGTTACAGGAGCACAGTAAGAAGGAAACTCTTCTGTTGTATTCACCGGAAAGGTCAGATCTTTAAACATCTGATTCTGCTCCTGAGCGCTGTCAATATAAAAGGTACTCATTGTGATCAGATCGGCTTCCAGATTCTTTCCTTCTGCCAGAAGCTTGCCTCCCAGCTCTGATGTACCAAAAGTCTGCATGATATATTTTCCCCGGTATCCATTTGCATCAAGCGATTCTTTCATGGCCTCAACCGCCTCGTCATCTCCATTGGAATAAATCACTACCAGGTCACTGTTGCGTCCGCCTGTTCCCAGAGAAACTGCGGAAATCACCAGAATCGCTGCCACAGCCACAGCTATGATCCTTTTTGCAGTTCGGATCCCCGACGAAACCAACTGAACATTTCCTGCTTTTTTTAATGAATATTCTGCAGTTTTTGACTTACGGGAAGCAAGGTATCCAAACAATGCCTTTGCTGCAATATTTGTAAAAAGAAGCAGCAGCGAAAGAACAAAAATTTCATTGTATTTATTGTAATACTGAAGCTGTTTGATCTTTGTTGTAATCACCATCGTGCGGGCTCCGGCAAGGAAAATCACTGCACTGATGGTTACCATTGCATTAATAAAGTAATAGCTGAACACCCGGATTATAGTTGAAATGGCGTTGGGTGTAACAACTCTCAGGATCGTTTTGATCCAGCTGTCGCCCATGAGCATGGCTGTAGTTTCCCAGGAGGCATTCATCTTTGCAAGAGATTCTTTCATCATCAGATACGGCGTTGAAAAGAAATGAATCATATTGCAGATCACCATGATCAAAAATGTATTCTGAATACCGGTACCGGAAAAACAGAACAGAAATGCAAGCCCCAGAACCATTCCCGGTATTGTGTTTGTTACCATTGCGATACCGTCAATAATCTGTTTAAACCTTCTGCTCACCTTGCTTCTTGCTGTAACCAGAGCGCTTCCATATACAAGCAGCGTTCCAAAAACTGCTGTATAAAAAGCCACATAAAGGGAATTCAGATACACATTCGAAAGCTCTTTATCCCGCAGCACATTCCGTACGTTTTCCAGTGTAAAATGAATCTCATAGGGCCATTCCTCCACAAAAGGAATTACAAAGATCACTGCAAAAACTGAAAGCACACAAATGCAGATCGCCACAGAAAGTATTCCAAAAACAACATCCCTTACAGGACTTTTTTTCAGATCTTCCTGAGAGATTTTGTTATATCTGACATTGTATTTTTCCAGATATTTCAAAACTCCGATACTGATCACAGAAGGGATCAGCATAACCATTGCAACAACTGCGCCATTATTAAAATCCGGTACACTTCCAAGCATCTGATCATAAAGAACGCTTGCAATAACCTCAAATTCTCCTCCCACCGCTGCAGGAATACCAAAATCTGTAAAGCTCAGGAAAAACGCCTGAACAAAGGATGCTGCCAGAGTTCCCATCAGAGGACGCATCACAGTCATACGGAAGGTGGCAAATGCCTTATCTCCCATAAGTCTGGACACTGTCATAAATTTTTTGTCAATATATGCCATTGCATTTGACAGAAGTACAAAAGATACCGGAAGAGTATAAATCACATAGCCGAGAAGCAGTCCCTTAAATCCATAAATGGAAAACAGCTGCTTTCCCAGAAGCTTTGTAAGAAGTCCTTCTCTTCCAAAGGAATAAATAATTGCAAATCCATAAGTAATGGTTGGCAGAAGCATGGGAAGCACTGCGGCAGCTTCAATGAGCTTCTTAAAGCATTTATTTACATTTGTATAATGAACGGTATAAGCCATCAGAAATGCAAGAAAAGTAGTGACCAGAGCGCTTGTTCCTGCAATCAGAAAGCTGTTTCCCATAGCTGTTATAAAGCCTCTGGAGCCAAAGACCTCTTTATAAAAAGCAGTTGTAATACCACTGTCTCCAAGAAAAGATTTCGCCAGAAGTCTTGCCACCGGAACCACAAGGAACGCTCCGAACAGCAGAGCTACTGCAAGAAAAATAAGCTTTGTTTCTTTATTTCTTCCGTTCATTTTTTTGCCTGCCCCTGCCATCAGGCCGAAACCTCCTGCTGGCTCAGCATGGTATTGGCAAACAGCATATAAATATTATTTCTTTTAATCTCAAGCTGATTAAGGATAAACTTTTTCACAAAAGGATTTTCCGGATGAGTAATGATTTCAGACGGCTTTCCATATTGGGAGATTCCGCCTTTCTCAAGGATCAGAACTTTATCGGAAATAGTAAGAGCCTCCTCCGGATCATGGGTAACAATAATCGTAGTCAGATTATAATCCTTTGCGATCGCCCTGATTTTATCTTTAATCGACTCTTTGATCACACCGTCAAGAGCGCTTAAAGGCTCGTCCAAAAGAAGGATTTTGGGCTTCATTACCATTGTTCTTGCAAGTGCGGTTCTCTGTTTCTGACCACCGGAAAGCTGATCGATTCTTTTGTTCAGATACTCTTCCAGTCCAAGAAGTTCTATCAGCTCCTGAACCTCCTCTTCTGTAGAAATGCCCGGATTGTTCCTTAATCCATACGTAATATTTTCATATACATTAAGGTTCGGGAACAGGGCATAATCCTGAAAGACAATATTAAATCCCCGCTTTTCCATTGGAACGTCTGTAATATCCTGACCGTTAAAAACAATATGTCCTCCGTCTGCCTCAGCAATTCCCAGAATAAGATTTAATAAAGTTGTCTTTCCACATCCTGAAGGTCCTAATATAGAAATAATTTCTCCGTCTTCAATATTCAGATTGATATTTTCCAGGATTGTAACACCGTCATATACCTTTTTCAGATTCTCAAGTTTTAACATATTCTTCTCCTTCTCGGGACTGTTTTTCACCCGTTCTGCTATCGAACATTTACCTGTCTGTCCTGAAACACCGTCATTATAGCAACAGTATTACAGCCCTCTCAATCAAGAAAAAATAAAGACTTTGTTAAGCGCTTGTAAACTTAACAAAGTCTTTACACTGTCAAAATGTAGTAAACTTACAAAGAAGAATATGCCTTATCGCGGACCCCTCTGCTGCTTTTATCAAGAACTGTACAAAAACGGTCGTAATCGGAAACGATCAGGCCCATATAGATCATATCCACGATCATCATCTGTGCTGTTCTGGAAAAAATAGCGTCTCCGTAAAAAAGCTGCTGTTGACTGGTGCAGATTACCAGATCTGCGTATTTCGTAATCAGAGAATCCCTGAAATTTGTGATTACAATGGTAACTGCTCCGCTTTTTTTCGCCTCTTTCATGACCTCTACCGTATCTCTGGAATATCCGGAATAGGAAATCCCCACTGCCACATCCTGAGAAGTCAGATTTCCCGCACTGATCTTCTGATGATAATAATCATCGAAATGTCTGCAGGAAAGCCCAAGATACAAAAGCTTTGTCAAAAGATCAGACGCCACTGCATTTGAATTTTCCACACTGTAGATATCTATGATCCGGGCATTTTTCAATGCGCCGATCACCTTTTTAAACACCTCCGATGACAGATTTTTCAGCGTTTCCTCCATCATCATCTGAGATGTCACTGCCACTTTTCCCGGAATATCCTCCAGACGATCCTTTCTGCTGAGGTTATACCCGTACATAGGATTTGCCCTGCCGTCCTCTTTCCTGCTTCCTGCAAGCTGTTCTACCACTGCATATCGGAATTCCTTATAGCCTTTAAATCCCAAAGCTTTGGTCATCCTTACAATCGTAGGCTGGCTGACTCCGCTGTTTGCGGCCAGCTTTTCCAGAGAAAGCTCCCGAACCTTATCCATATGCGCCAGCACATAATCTGCCGCCTGCTTTTCCGACGAACGCATATCCCCGTATTTTTCTTCTATTAAAATAGCGATCCTGTTTTTCATTTCACAACTCCTTGTAGAAATTCTACAGAAAATAACGCTTTTCGCAGAATTTTCTTTTTTATCATTTTATCAGACCTGAAATAAAGGTCTCTTACACGGAGTTGTTAAATCTTTGTAAAATTGCCGGATTTTTATTTCTTTCTGCCTTTATTCGTCAAAATTTACTTCAAAAACGCCCTCCGGCAGACGCATGGTAAGAATACCAAGATTAAAGTCCTGATCCATCACAGTGATGTGGTACTCAAAAATTGCGTCATCTTCAAATTTTGACAATAAAACATAGGAACCATTTTCCTTACCGTCAATCTGATCGCAGATATCCTCATAAACCGCTTCTCCAGAAATCGCTCTGGGATATCCGCAGCTTTTTATTTTTTCTTCTATTGCTTTATATAATTCTTCCATGTAATTTCCTCCTTATATGATCAGACATTTTTATTTTTCATAAGGACAGCGGTAGCGTGGCTTTCCAAGTGATTTTTTCCCATATTCAATAGATTTTGCAGGACACTGCGTAATACACGCCATACAGTGAGTGCATTTGTCTCCCCACTGAGGCCGTCCATTCACAAGCTGTATATTATTCAGCGGACAGACTTTTACACATTTCCCGCAGCCGGTACAGCAGTTATCCACATTAAATTTATTTGCATGCACAAACAGTGGATAAAAGAGCAGATTTACGGGGCCGCTGCACACCGCACCAAGCATACTGACCGGTTCTTCTGTAAGAGGATCTCCTGCAAGTATCTGCTCTTCAACCTGCCGGATCTTCGGCTCCGCATCTGCAATGATATTTTTTGCCTCTTCCTCTGAAGGAACCCGGAACATGGCAAGATAATTTTCCGGCATCAGAATCCCCACGCAGCCCATATAGGTAAAAACCTTATCCTCGCAAAGCTTTCTGGCATATTTTGCAGCATTTCCGATTCCGTCTCCACAGGTCATAACAAAATATGCTTTCATTCCTATGTCAAATTTCGACTTTCGAATCCAGGTTTCCACAATTTCCGGAATTCTCCATGCATAAGCAGGCACTACAAAAACTGCTGTTTCCGGCGTTTTTCCGGAGAAAAATTTTTTCTGTTTTATGGCTTCATTCAGAGAATACATTTCATCCCCTGTTTTCTCCTGGATCCTCTTTGCGATAAATCTGCTGTTTCCTGTTCCCGAAAAATAAAAAATCATCTGGACCTGCTCCTTTCTGTCCGTTCAGTTCCTCATGGAAAATTTTCTTTCATCCTCCACCAGAGGAAGCTCTTTTACATCCATTTGTTCTATGCTGATGTAGCGGTCATGAAACAGAGCCTGAAGGATCATGTCAATTGAAACCTCTTCTCCCTGAACCTGCGCCGTTACAGAGCCGTTACATTCATTCTGTACCCAGCCTGTTGCATTATATTTCTGTGCCAGATAATACATTTTGTATCGAAAGCCTACTCCCTGGACTCTTCCCCAAAACGAAAATCCCCTGCGTATTTTTGTCCCCATAGCATCCTCTCCATATTCCTCAACATTTATTTTCTGAAAAGCTGATACACCACCAGCGCTCTCTCAGTTCCTTCCACAGCACTTTTTGTACTTCTTTCCGCTTCCACAGGGACACGGATCATTTGGGTAAACCTTTTTATTCTTTTCCTCATTCACCAGTATATTACTCTGGAACGTTCCAGGAAACTGCGGATTTCGTTCTTCTTCCGGCGCATGTCCGCACAGCTGTACTTTTCTGGTTTTACTGTAAGCTTCCACCAGAAGCTCTGCCATTTCTCTTGCCTGATCCTTTGTTTCAAAAATAACTCCGTTTTTGTTCAGCTGTTCCATTGCCTCTGACATAAGTCCGCCTGTATAATATACTCTGTAAATTTCACAGAGATAGGCTTCTGCCAGTTCTTCCGGCATTTCCAGTTCCTGTTCAAGAAACTGTCTGATTTTTTTATAAACCGGCTGCTTAGAAGGATAACCATTGAATGTACAGTCAACAATCTCCTCCTCTGAAGGAACATAAAACTCTCTGTCTCCCTGGTATTTCAGCAGCATCCGATAGATTTCTTTTTCTTCCAGCAATCCCTGAAGGCTGATCCTGTCGCCGTCAAGTACACAGATATTTTCCTCTTCCGGAACAGACCGGAATAATTCTGTAAATTCCTCAAAGCTTACTCTGCATTCTCTTCTTCTGCGGTACATTCTGTATACAACTCTTGCAGGAGCTGTGCCGTAAAGATATTCAACCATTACCAGACATGCGCTCAGCCAGCTTCTTTTTTTCTGAAGTTCACAAAACTCCGATGTACAAATCTTTTCAAAAACAGCAGAAACCTCTGAAGGAACCTCTGCATATCCATCGTCATAAACTGCCAGATATCCGATATCGCTGGCCCATTCCAGATCTGTCCATTCATTTTCCTCTACATGGAAAAGACCTTTTTTCATTGCTTTTTCAAAAGCCTGAAATTCCCATTCATTCAGTCTCAGAAGCTCCTTTTCCATAACCTCAGGCTTCAGGATCTCTTCGGCGATCCGTCCTGCCAGTTCCTGTTTATCAAGTTTCTCAGCCCCGGAAATCCCCAGCTCTCCGGCCAGAAAAACCAGATCCTCCTGTTCATATGCCTGCAGATACTCTGCAACCTTTGGATTTCTGCTTTCGGCTGTTTTTTTCATTTCTTTAAAAAGCGCTTTTGTTACCGTCTCTGCCATATCCTTTAACAGAGAATCGGTACATTTTTTATTATTTTCTGTTTTGCTTTCCGCATTTTCGCTGAAAATCAGAGAGGCTTTTCCCTGACAGATGTCCTCATGAATCTCTTTACTGATTCTATAATCCGGCTCTCCTGCCTCCAGTGTGAACAGCTCCGCCAGACGTTTATTTTTCTGCTCTGTATCCGACCAGAACTCTTCCTCTGCGCCTGTTTTTTCTTTCATAATCACAGGACAAAGAGCCCCTCCATCCTCACTGACTGCAGGAAGCTTTTTTTCCACCTCTGCCCTGTATTCCGGCAGTTTCTGCTCATTCGTCTTTACCCGGAAGGTAAACCATGTCATCTTATCCAACAGGTCATTTACAAATGTATCGGAAGCATTTGAAAAATCATACTGATAAGAAGTCACCTGAGGTTCATCTTCTCTGTATTCTCTTACATGAACCTTTTCCTGATAAAATTCAAATTCATATCTGTCAGTAAATGAATACTCAAGGATTTCTTCCAGGACTGCTGCCATCTGAGCAAAGGTAATATTAGAAGGAACAAGACATCTTCTCCAAACCGGCGGTTTTGTTCCCTTTCTTATAATTTTAAGCTGATAAAATTCCATGTTTTCTCTCCTGTATCTGTCTTTCTGGTTATCTTTTGTTACTGTTCATTCTATTTACAGCAACTTGGGCAAAATGCATTCCATATCGCCTTTGGCGATGGCATTTTGCCCTTTATGTCTCCTTCTCATTTTCTCTATTCTACTTCATATTGCCCAAACACACAACAGGGTTTTGCAGGACAACGCATAAAACAGGGATTAAATAAAAATACAGGGAATATCTATCCTTCCGAATAAATATCCCCTGTGTCAGTTATCTGCATGTTTTTACTGATTTTATGCCTTCCTTGTAAAGATTCTTTTTATCCTTGCTTTAATGACCGGATTGTCTTTCACTGCATCAATCAGTACAGCAATCAGAACTACCGCGCCTGTAACGATCGTCTCCCAGTAAGAAGATACACGAAGTAATGTAATACAGGTACTGATAACACTGCTTAAAACACCACCAATGATAGTTCCTACCACATTTCCAATTCCACCGGCCATAGATGTTCCGCCCAGAACAGAAGCTGTAATAGAATCCATCTGCCAGCTCTCGCCAATACTTGCCTGGAAGGATGCCAGTTTACATGCCATCAGCACACCTGCAATGGCAGAGAGAAGTCCGCTGAGACAATATACCATCATCTCAATACGTTCTGTAGGAATACCTACAATTTTTGCACAGCTTCTGTTTCCGCCCAAAGCATATACATAACGTCCGAACTTTGTTCTTTTTAATATGACTGTAAGAATCACACAGATAATAACCATGATAATTACAATGTTTGGAAGAACGCCGCCAATTACTCCATTTGCAAGTTTTTCTGCTGATTCCGGCATACCCGTGATCGGCATACCTTTTGTAATAACGTATACAATACCTTTATAAATCTGCATAGTTGCCAGAGTTACAATAAATGGTGTCATTTTAAAATATGCAATAAAAAATCCATTTACTGCTCCCAGTACAATTCCCAGAAGGCTGGCGATCACAATGGCAAGATATGGATTGATTCCATAATTCACCATAAAGATAGCCCCCGCCATACCGCACACAGAACCGATAGTTGCCACTGACAGGTCGATTCCGCCAGTCAGAAGAACAATCGTCTGTCCAAATCCTACAATAATTACAAAGGATGCAGCTCTTGTCAGTGTACTGATATTATACGCCGTAAAAAAGTTTCCTGTGGTGGCATGTACGATAATGCCAACCAGAATCGTTACGATCAGAACCATGCCAGCCGTGGATTTAAAAAATTTCTTTATCCTGTCCATTTTGCTGTTTTACCTCCTATTGAAAAGCTACTTTCAGCACATCCTCCTGTGTGATCAAATCCACATCTGTGATGTAGCCGCTGATTCTACCCTGATGAACAACCATAATCCTGTCAGATAAAGCCATAACCTCTTCCATCTCTGAAGAAATTACAACAACTGATACTCCATTGTCTGCAAGATCACGGATAAGCTGGTGTATTTCTCCTTTTGCATTTACATCAATACCACGAGTAGGTTCATCAAGGATCAGCATTTTAATCCCCTTTGCCATCCAGCGCGCTACAATAACCTTCTGCTGATTACCTCCTGACAGATTCTTAATCAGTGTTTCTCTGGATGCTGTTTTAATTTTGAAGGAACTAATATATTTTTCAGCTGTCTCAATCGCCTGTCTGTAATCGATCAGACCGTGTTTTTTTATTTTGTCATAAGATGGAAGCATCATATTTTCCATAACAGACATGTCTGGTGCAATACCATCATGCCTGCGTTCTTCCGAAACATAGCCCATTCCATATCTGATCGCATCTATAGGGGATTTGATATGTACTTCTTTTCCCTCAATAAAAGTCTGACCGCCAGGTTCCTTTTCGGTAATGCCAAAAACACTCTTAAAAATTTCTGTACGGCCAGCTCCTACCAGACCGGCAACTCCCAGAATTTCTCCCTTATGGATTTCAAAGCTTACATTCTGGAACTCCCCTTTTCTGGAAAGATTTCTGGCCTCAAAAAACACTTCATCGGAAACTTTTCTCTGGACTCTACCCGTAATCTGTACCTTTTTCCCAGCCATCTGATTAATCATTTCTTCTTTTGTGATTTCAGAGACATGGACTTCTTTTACAAGGCATCCGTCCTTCATAATAGTGATTCTGTCTGCCTGTTCCATAACCTCATCCAGGTGATGAGTAATAAATACCATAGCTGTGCCGCCTTTTTTCAGCCTCTGCATGGACTGAAAGAGACTTTCTGTCTCACGATTGGTCAAAACCGCTGTAGGCTCATCCAAAATCAATACTTTTGGATCATAGGCAAGCGCCCGGGCAATAGAAACAAGCTGCTGATACGCTGCCGAAAGCAGCTTTACCGGCTGAGAAACATCTGTCTGAACATCCAGAAGCGCAAGAAGTCTCTCTGCCTCCTGACGGGTCTTTGTCCAGTTGATCAGCTTTTTTTCCATCACTTCATTTCCCAGAAAAATATTTTCCGCAATGCTGGCTTCTGGTACAAGATTCAATTCCTGAGGTACCAGAACAATATTTTTTCTCATTGCTTCTCTGGGAGAGGAGAACCTGACCGGTTCTCCCTCCATGATCATCTCTCCGCTGTCCATTGCAAACTGTCCGGTAAGAATATTCATTAAAGTACTTTTTCCCGCTCCGTTTTCACCTACCAGTGCATGGATTTCTCCTTTGCGGAGCTTTAAAGTCACACCGTCAAGAGCCTTTGTTCCCGGGAAGGTTTTTACAATATCCCGCATTTCAACCAGAAGCTTCTCTGTATTATTCTGCATCTGCACTTTCTCCATATAACATTTCAATATATTTATCTGCGCTGTCTGCATAAACGGAAGTGGATCCGACATTTGTAGCCTCTTCCTCTACTGCTTCTCCGTCAATTGTCTTTACTGCGTTATAAACCAGCTTATATCCCATGTCGTAGCAGTTCTGAACCTGTGCCACAAACAGTGTACCGTCTTTCAGATATTCCAGAGTACGAAGATCATGATCCATACCTCCGATTACAATATCCCCTGATTTACCGGCATCCTTCACTGCCTGACATGCGCCAACCGGATTCGACATGTTATTGCAGAGGATTCCGCCAAGATCCGGATATGCCTGAAGCCAGGATTCTGTAATGCTGATTGCTTTTTCTACTGCATCGTTATCTCTCTGCTCGTCTACAATCTCAATGTCCGGATATTCTGCAATCGTATCTTTAAATCCCTGGAGACGTTCTTCATGAGATGCGGCTCCCATTGTTCCGGAAAGGATCGCAATCTGTCCTTTACCGCCCATCTCTTCGCACACTGCTTTTGCAAGAGCGCAGCCATCGCCGTAATTATCTGTATTTCCTACAAAAAAGCTTCTGTCGCAGTCTTCAATATCACTGCTGGCAAAGGTTGCAACCGGGATTCCTGCTGCCACTGCTTCATCCACAGCCTTTGCTGTTGTCTCCGGCTGATTTACATCAACAGCGATCAGATCATATCCCTGTCCGATGGCTGTTTCAATGGAATTTACCTGATCCACTGCGTCCGGCTCTGCAGGTCCATACCATTCATAATCGATTTCCACGCCTTTTTCTGCAAAATCTGCTACTGCCGCATCAACGCCGCATTTAATTGCATCGTACCAGCTGTGGATATTTTTGTATGTACAGTAAATTTTGTAGCTATCCTTTTTCGGTTCATAACTTGTATCGAAATCTGCGTCTGCCAGTTCAGTTTTACCTGTAGCGCTGTCTCCTGCCTTTGCCGCATATACATTCACAGATCCTGTCATTGTTCCGATCATTGCTGCTGCCATTGCCATAACCATCATTTTTCTTCTTAACATCTTAAAATCCTCCCTGTACATTTATTTTTATATGCTGTTTTTCTTTACTGGAATTTAACTGCTGCCTTGATGACTTCATCCTTATGATTCAGGCTGTATTCAATAGCTTCAATACAGTCCTTAAAATCAAACTCATGAGACACAATGCTTCTGACCGGGATCAGACCGGAAGAAACTGCTGCAATCGCCTTTGGCCAGAGATTTCTGTAGCGGTATACAGAATAAATAGTTCCTTCCATTGCATTCAAAGTTGCAATATCCAGCTCCAGAACCGGTTCCGGAGAAACACCAACCAGTGTGACCTTTCCTGCACGTTTGATCAGTCTGCAGGTCTGAAGTGTTGTAATTCTGTTTCCCGCACATTCGTAAACCTGATCTGCGCCGCCTCCCGGAAGTGTTTTGGCAAATTCTTCAATGCTCTCACGTTTACTGTTAAATACTCTTGTAGCGCCTACTTCCAGAGCCTTTTCCAGACGTTTGTCCATTACGTCTGCAACATAAATCTCGCTGACGCCTCTTGCCTTAAGGCTCATAATAGTACAAAGACCAATACATCCGCTTCCCAGAACAATCGCAGTCTCTCCCACCTTTGCATTTGACAATTCTGTTGCATGCATTCCAACTGCCAGAGGCTCGATCAATGCCCCTTCCAGCGTATCCATATTATCCGGAAGCTTATAGCACATGCTTGCATCATGCACACAATATTCTGCATTTACTCCGTCTCTTTCTCCCGGAATTGCAAGCATCCTGATATTCTTACAGAGATTATAATTTCCTTTTCTGCAGTCTTCACATTCGCCGCAGGGTACTGCCGGTTCAATAGAAACTTTATCTCCTACTTTAAATCCTTCTACTCCTTCGCCAACTGCGCTTACTACTCCGCCCGGCTCATGTCCCAGAGCCAGAGGCCCATCCAGAGTCCAGTTAGCCAGCTGTCCCTCCTGATAAAAATGAAGGTCTGAACCACATACTCCTACATATTCCAGCTTGATCTGAAGCTCTCCTTTTCCCGGCTGAGGAATGTCACGTTCTACCCATTCCAGTTTCTGTTTACCGGTTAATACACATACTTTCATTTTTCCTTCCATGATGTTCTTCTCCTTTATGTCATAATTATTTATTTAAGTTCTTCTCCGTTTACATTAGTACCCGTTCAACTGCTTTTTTCCATCCGAGATACTTTTGCTCAGCTTCTTTTTCATTCATTTCAGGTTCATATTTTGTCCTGTTCAGCTTGTTAAAAATATTTTCATCCCACAGCCCTAACGCAATTCCCGCTGCAAAAGCCGGTCCCATTCCTGAGAGTTCTTCCGCATCCGGCACCTGAACCGCTGCCCGTGTCATGTCGCTTTGAAACTGCATCAGATAACTGTTTCTGGTTGGGCCTCCGTCTACTCTTAATTCCTCAACCTTTACTCCTGCATCTTCGCTCATGGCATTGACAATATCTGTGATCTGATAAGCAATACACTCTACTGCGGCCTTTACCAGCTCCGGCTTTTTTGTAGTTCTTGTCATCCCTACAACTGCCGCTGTTGCCCGACTGTCCCAGTAAGGAGCTCCAAGTCCTGAAAATGCAGGAACCAGATAAGTTTTATCATCTTTTGACGCCTCTTCCGCAAGTTTTTGGGTCTCTCCGGGAGATGAGATCAGCTTCATATCATCTTTCAGCCATGTGATCACTGCCCCTGTATAATTCAGATTGCCTTCCAGTACATAATTTACTTTTCCGTTCATACTCCATGCAAGAGAGGTCACCACTCCATGGGTACTCAAAACAGGCTTTTCTCCAATATTCATCATAATAGAAGAGCCGGTTCCATAAGTGGATTTCGTCATTCCCGGTTTCAGACATCCCTGTCCAAATAAGGCTCCGTGTGAATCTCCCAGAACTCCGTGTATCGGAACCGGATGAGGCAGAAATCCGTTAAAATCCGTTTCGCCAAAGCAGGAATCTGAATCACATACCTCTGCCATATTATCCGGGTTGATCCCAAAAAGCTCACAGATCTCCTGATCCCATTTCAGCTCAAAAATATTAAAAAGCTGTGTCCTTGACGCATTGGAATAGTCTGTTTTATATTCTTTTCCTCCGGTCAGTTTATAAATAAGCCAGGTGTCAATTGTTCCATGACAGATATTTCCTGAATCTGCTTTCTCCTTTGCTCCTTCCACATTTTCAAGGATCCAGGCAATCTTGGATGCCGGAAAATAAGGAGACAGATTAATACCCGTGCGGCTTCTGACTGCTTCTGCCTGTCCTGCCCGTTCCACTCTTTCACAGATATCAACAGCTCGCGCGCACTGCCAGACAATTGCCTGTCCCAGCGGTTCCCCTGTTGATCTGTCCCAGGCAAGGGAAGTTTCTCTCTGATTACTGATTCCCACACCCACAACATCACCTGCCGGAATACCGGATTCCTGAACCAGATTCCTTACAGCTTCCAGAGTATTTCTGTAAATCTCTTCCGGATCATGAGAAACCCAGCCTTTTTCATTTATGATCTGCCTGTGAGCTTTGTCAGTACGTTTGATCAGATTCCCTTCCTGATCAAAAAGCAGTGCTTTTGTTCCCTGTGTACTCTGATCGATTCCTATTAAATATTTCCCCATATCAGATCAGCTCCATTACCTTTTTTACAATTCCCTGTGCATTCAGTCCGTAATAATCAAAAACTTCCTTTGATGTTCCGGAAATAACCGGCTCATCAGGTAATGAAAGATTGATCACCTTTACAGGACAATGTTCGCCTGTAACCTGACTTACCATAGATCCCAGTCCCCCAAACGGCGCATGCTCCTCAACGGTAACTACAGCCTTTACATTGGAAGAAACACGGATGATCGTTTCTTTATCCAGCGGTTTCAGGCAGTACATATCTATAACTGATGCACTGACTCCTTTTTCATCAAGAAGCTCTGCTGCATCCAGGGCCGGTTTCACCATTTCACCACAGGCAATAATTGCAATGTCTGTTCCTTCTCTTACTACTGTTGCCTTATCCATCTCAAAAGGTATCTTGCCCTCTTCATACACATCCTCAACAGCATTTCGTCCTACACGAATATAAGCAGGTTTTTCATCTTTAAGAAGCGCCTCTGTCAGCTTTTCTGTCTGAAATCTGTCGCTTGGAAAATAGACTCTCATATTGGGAATGGCTGACATGGCTGCTATATCCTGCGCAGAATGATGGCTCATTCCCAAAGCCCCGTAGCTTACTCCTCCACTGATCCCAATCAGTTTTACGTTTGTGTTTGAGTATGCCACATCTACTTTACACTGTTCATAGCTTCTGGTAGATAAAAAGCAGGCCGGCGAAGCAGCATATGGTTTTTTTCCACATTTCGCAAGTCCTGCGGAAATACTTACCAGATTCTGTTCTGCTATTCCTGTTTCTACAAACTGTTCCGGATACGTCTCTGCAAATTTTGAAAAAGAAGCGCTTCCCCGGGAATCACTGCAAAGAGCAACAATATCTTTATCTTTTTCTGCCTCCCGCATCAGTACATCACAAATTACCTGTTTGTTTGCAATTTTAGCCATGGATCAGCGCCTCCCTTCTTTTTCTCAAATCAGTTTTAATCTGTATTACCTCTTCCGGTGACGGAACCTTATGATGCCAGTTGGCTTTATTTTCCATAGTTTCGGAGCCTTTTCCTTTTACAGTATTTGCTATTACTACCGTAGGCTTATTTTTCACTGTTTTAGCTTCATCAAAAGCCGCTTTCAGCTGAGGTATACTGTTTCCATCTTTAACATCAATGACATTCCAGCCAAATGCCCGGAATCTTTCATGAAGATCATCATGTGCCATTACATCTTCTGTATTGCCGGAAATCTGTAAACGGTTTCTGTCTACTACAGCACAGAGATTATCAAGTTTATAATGAGAAGCTGCCATTGCGCCCTCCCATACAGACCCTTCCGCCAGCTCTCCGTCTCCCATAACCGTATAAACACGATATCCTGATTTATCCATCTTCCCTGCAAGTGCCATTCCTACACTTACTGGAAGTCCATGTCCCAGAGAGCCGGAGTTCATTTCAATGCCGGGAAGTTTATTATTGGGATGTCCGATAAATTTTGTCCCAAATTTACTAAACTGCGCTATTACATCTTTAATATCAAAAAATCCTTTTCTTGCCAGTACTGCATAATAGGCTTCAACAGAATGTCCCTTACTTAAAACGAACTTATCTCTTTCAGGATCATTCATATTCTCAGGGCTGATATTCATCTGATCGAAATAAATTTCTGTCAGAATCTCCATAACGCTCATGTCTCCGCCAATATGCCCGGCTTTTCCCTCCACTATCATATCGATAACATCTTCTCTAAGCTCATAGGCCATTGCAGATAACTGATTCATAATATCCTCCTCTCTAAATTATATTAAGTTTTATTAAGTTTTTATTTATTTGTATTTTACCCCCCCCCATGTGTAAATGTCAATAGTTTTTTAAATTATTTTTACTTTATTTTAGTTATATTTGATAAATATTTATCATCCTCGACTTATTTTTCTGTATTTCAACATAAAAAAAACACTGATCTATAGTATTTTCCATAAATCAATGTTTTTATATCAATTATATATTTAGAAAAATTAAGTTTATTTCAATTGATTAACACTTTTTCTAATAATTAATTTTGTGCCTATTTCAGTTTTCATAGAATAATCTCTGGGATTCTGCATTTTTTCCATTAAAAGCTCAACTGCTGCGGATCCAAATGCATTTTTAGGAACATTTACAGTGGTCACAGAAGGAACTATCATTTGACATACAGGTCTGTCGTCAAATCCAATTACAGAAATATCCTCTGGTACCCTGTAACCATTATCCTGCATTCCATGAATGGCATGACATGCAATAAAATCGTTTTCCGCAATAAATATAGTGGGATTCTCATTATTTTCTGAAAGGTATTTTCCTACCTCTTCTCTAATAGTCTTTTCCGAATAATTTACATCCCAGATATAGCTTTCCTTTATCTTCAGGCCAAATTTTTTCATACAATTTTTATAAGCCTGATATCTTTCTGAAAAACTGGTGATACGCTCTCGGCATCGTATATATCCGATTTCTCTATGTCCCATATCATATGCATATTGCATTGCTTTGCTGATTCCCTGAAAATTATTAATAGAAACAGAATCTACATCACTGTCCTGAAATGAATTATCCAATACCACAAAAGGAAGTCCTGTATCAATAAATACCTGAAGATCTTCTCGCTGCATCTCAACTCCAAATATAAGAAATCCTTTACAATCCGAAGATCGTAATTGCATTTCCTGTACCTCAAGAGGAGTACTTCTATTCATATATACAAAGCTCAGATTATAGCCATAGTCAGTGAGACTACTGTTTAGTCCCTCCAATATATAATTAAAAAACGGAGATTCATCCACAATTTTTCCTATTGTCTTATATACTACAAATCCAATATTTCCATTCGTAACAGGAATGTCTTTAAGAAGATAATCACATCCTAATTCTCTGATTTTTTCAATAATTTCCTGACGCTTTTGATCACCCACCCCTGGTTTATTATTTAACACAAGTGAAACTGTCGCTGTAGAAACTCCAAGCATTTCTGCAATATCTTTCGCTCTTAATGCCATTTTCATCCCTCCTTTCACTTAATCATACTAAATTGTTTAGAAAAAAACAAGTGTCTTTGCCACATAAAACAATTTCAGAGAAATTTTATGTATAAATTTTCTAAAAAACATGTTATCCCAAACAATATATTCATTTTCCTGTTATGATTCATAATCTTTAACACCACAAAAAATACAGGAAAGCTGGAATCATCATCCATCCCTCCTGTATTTTCCTGTTTCCTGGAATTTACATATTTTCCTTCTTTTTCTCCTTAAACGGCTTCATAAAGATCACCCATCCAAAGATCAGCAAATTCAGTACAAGAGCAGCCGGTATATCCGCCCAGTGGATCTGCTGGTTCTGAAGCACTTCCGTAGAATATGTTCCGGAAAAGACTACAGCCATATTGTTATTCAGAAAATGGATGATCACCGGAACCCAGATATTCTGTGTTTTCATATATGCATATGCCATAAAAAGTCCGATTGTAATACAGGTAATAAACTGACTTGCCAGAGCCGCCAGTCCCATATCCGGAGTGGTATAATAGAAAAAGTCAATTGGCAGATGCCATACAGCCCACACACAGCCCAGAAGGATCACGCCGCCTTTCAGTCCGAAACGCTTCTGAAGAAGGGGCTGAAGATAATATCTCCATCCGTATTCCTCGCCGAAAAACGCCACTACTGCCAGGAAAAAGTTTAGCAAAACAGTAAAAAACATGATCCAGGTGGTTGGATTTGCCATTATTTTTCCAAATTCAGAAAGCTGGCCGCCAAGAGCGCTGGCAATTACAAGTCTGAGAAGGTACAGTCCAATAAACAGCAGGATCATAAGAACCGAAGTACTCCACTGATTACTGTTCAGTCCGTAAGCTCTGCGCTTTTCTTTGCCGGATACCAGAAGAAGGATCCAGAAAACAATACTTCCTCCTATCATGACATACTGCAGAATCAGCATCCACTGAGAAAACGGTGTACCCATAATGTCTATATTCACAGGAGCCAGAACAGAGGCTGCCGTACATACAACCATCGCTGCCGTCAGCGCCACAAAAAATATGTAAAAAACTTTGGGAAGCTTTTTATCTCCCTTCCTGGTGATTAAATAAGCCATCATAACGCCTGCTGCCGGATACAGCATCTGCGCATTAGGAAAAGCGCTGAGATCAATTCCCTTTCCGTATCCATACCACATCAGAAGCCCCAGCACATAGGTGATTCCGTATGCTATGATCACATAGATCATAAGCTGTTTTTTCTCTGTCTGCGTAAATTTCATAATTCTCCTCCTTATTCTCCCGGAAATACTGCTGTTACGGAAAAAATCCCGTCTTTTGTCTCTATATTCAGCGCGCCGTGATATTTTTCTACTGTATGGCGCACATTTTCCAGGCCAATTCCTTCATGCCCCTGTTTTCCTGAGCGTCCCGGGGCGTAGACTTCAGAATAGGGATTCCATATTTTTACTACTGTAAAATCCTGTATCTGTTCCCCTCTTATTTTTATCCAGAAATTCTTTTTATTTTCGCCTGCCTCTATGGCATTATCCAGAAGGTTTGCAAAAATGGTTGTCACATCCATATCCGCCAGAAAATCCAGGCTGATACCGCCCATATTACATTCTGCCTGCCCCGGTTCCAGCTTTTTTAATTTGTCGTTCAGAATCATGTTCAACATTCTGTTATCTGAATAAAATTTCAGTCCCAGAGAATTCAGCATTCCGTGAACGTCCTCAAAATAACCGGCCGCATCTGTTTTTGCTGACTGTTCCAGCATATTCAGATGATTTCTGATATCATGTATGATTCTTCTGGAGCGATTATAATTATTTTCCATATCCTCATAGTACTGATGAGTCAGCTCATTCTGCTGCTTCATCAGCTCTACCTTCTGCTTCAGCTCCCTGTTTTCTGCCAGATCATACCATACATACAGACAGTAAATATTAATAACCAGCAAAAGGATCATACAGAGGATCACACCCCAGAATCCATGCTCCAGAAAAAAGCTTTCCCCGGAAATGCAGTACAGATATATAAGAACCATACTAAACAGCGGCACAAGAACCATTCCTCTGATATGCAGTTCTCTCTGTTCCTTTACCAGGCGTTTTCTGACAATCCGCCTCATAAGATAAGTCACGGAAAACATACAGATCATTTTTGCCAGCACAAGTGTATAATAGGAGAGTATATCCTGGTAAAAACCAAACTTTTTACTGATATATACGGTAAAATAAATACCTATCACCTGAGCGCCATAATTTGCCATTCCGTAGATCAGAGAATACAAAATCCAGGTTCTGCTTCTGTGATAGAGAAACCAGCAGACTGCAATGTAATATACTGTAAGCACGGACATTGTAATAATATCATTCCACCATAATGTCGGAATCAAAAAGGTCAGTACAACAAAAATCCCCCAGACACAGTATCTTACCCATGGTTTCGACTCCACCTCTCTTGGCATGGAATACAGAAACCAGATAAAGCTTCCTGTATGGATAACCAGTTCAATGATCTGAAAAAAGCAATATAATACATAATTCATTTCCATCATCCTCTCCGGTGCTCCAGCCGTGCCGACAGCCAGACAGTCAGCTCCTGTTTCCATGTTTTCTGTTTTTTCTGGGAAAGAGGAATTTCCATTCCATTGTCCAGATAAATGTGCTGTCCTTTTACATTTTTCACATGAAGCATATTTACGGAAAAGCTCTGATGAGGCATGGAAAAGCCAAAATCCTCCATACGTTTTGCCACATTTCCAATGCGCTCCACCATATAATATTCATCTTCATCTGTCACAATCCGTATCCTTCTGTTCTCATACTCAAAAAAATAAATGGACTCTACAGGAAGGCAGACAATTCCATCCACTGTGCGAAAATCAAGGATGATCTTTTTATCCGAGGCTTCCATATACCGGAATATCTCTTCCAGAACATTTATAATCTCCTGTCTGTTCACAGGCTTCAGCAGATACTGAAATGCATGAACTCCAAAAGCTCCTGCCACATAATCCCGGTAAGCTGTCAGATAAACAATTTTTACATCAGTATCTACAGACCGGATAGCCTTTCCTGTTTCTATGCCATTCATTCCCTGCATGTCAATATCAAGAAAAACCGCGTCGTAAGGCTGGTAATTTTCCATCAGCTCCCTCCCGGAAGAAAACACCCTTACCTCCACCTGAGACTTCCATTCCAGAATCATTTTTCTGACCTGCTCACGAATATTTTTATCATCATCACAAACTGCAATTCTGTACATTCCTGCCACTCTCTCCTGTTGTTTTTACTATAATCATTATACCTGAAGTTGTAAATACAGTATACACAAGAGACAAAAATCATGTACTAAATGACAGAAAATCGTATACCTGAACCAGAACAACAGAGAGGCCGTTTCCGAACAGAAAAAGACTGCTGAAGCCTCTCACCGCCGGGTTTTTATTCCCGGCAATTTCAAAGCTTACAGCAGCCTTTTATATTTTTGAATAAATCTACATTCTTAGCTTTTTGTGGAACTCACCCACTGTATTCTTCTTCTGAAAAATAAAAAGTCCTGCCAGCACCAGAAAGCTGATTCCCGCACAGATCACAGAAGGATACGTAAACCTTACGATTCCGGCCCACACCAGGATAATGGGAATACATCCCGCAATTCCCGCCTGCACAAGATAAAAAAGATATTCCTCCGGCTCCAGATGATTTACCTTGGCAATTACAGGAATGGAACCAAGCACAGCCATTGCCCCAAAGGGAAGTACAAAGTCCACCGACCATCTGTGCCAGCCTGTAAATACATCCCACAAAACAGCAATAGCCGTTATGATCAAAAGCTGCCACATTTCATTTTTCAGTATGTTTCTCCGCTTGGTATATCCCACAGAAACTACTAGCCACGCGCAAAAGCTTCCTGCTGCCGCAAACCAGAACCAGTTCAGAGTCTGCGCAGTCATATAATTGATCATTCCGCACAGCACCGCCGCTGCCAGACAAAGAAACGTAAAGGTCTGATATGCTTTTCTGCCCTCTTTTTTCTGCTCTTCCCCACATCCGGGAAAATCATTTCGCTCCTCTGTAAATGAAATTTCATCTTTTTTCAGATATTCAAGAAAATTTCTCTGAATGCTTTCCCCGGGTATTTTTGAGGTAAATCCCAGAAGAAGCTCGTCCCCGTAGGAACAGGAGCAAAGCTGCAGCGCCTCTGTACAGGTAAAAAATCCAAAGCGTTCAATATATTGTTCATATTCCTCCGGAAACCGCACCACTCCTATATTGGAATATACGGTTGTGATTCTCCTGCTTCCCAGAGCCGCGCCTACCATGAGAAAATACTTTTTTACTTCAAGGGGTACGGCCCGGATCACCGGATTCTTTTCCAGACGTACATAGCCGTTCATGTGCATGGCAATCTTTTCTTTTACAAGCTCTGTCTCAAATTGCTTTTTTACATCCTCCAGCACATCCTGAAAGGTGGTCGTCTCTGTAAATGTATAGCCCACCTCGATCCACCCGAAAAAATTTGCCATGGATTCCGAAGGAAAAAAGTTTCTCAGGTTTACCGGAACCATCAGGGTAACAGGACGCTTCTGACGGTTTCTGGGAATCTCCTCATGAATGGAACAGATAAAAATTGCCGACAGATATGCTGTAATGGAAGCGCCGTAGGAGCGCGCCTTATCCAGAATTTCCTTTACGGGAATGGAAATCTCCAGAATCTGCATATCGTCATGTCCCAGCATTTCTCCCTTCAGCCTCACTGCGCGAGGATTTTTTTCTTTGTTTTTCGGAGTTTCCGAGGAATAATACTGGGAAAAGCTGTCCTCCTCATGATCCCGGAACGTTGCCCTCTGCCGTGTCTCCGTTTCCGGAAACCGAGTCTCCGGATGCTGCAGTTTCAGATAATTCTGCACCAGCTCCTGAAGAAAATTCCTGGCTCCCGTACCGTCGGTAAGTGCATGATATACTTCAAAATTAATACGGTTTTCATAATAGGAAACCTCAAACAAAAGAGCTTTCTTATCCGGAATATAAAGCCTGCTGCACGGAGGTTTTACTTCCTTCTTTGCAACAGCTCTGATATCTCTTCTTTCCAGATAGAACCAGAATAACCCCTTTCTCAAAACCACTTGAAAAAGGGGATATTTTTCCATTGTATGATCCAGGGCTGTCTGCAGTATTTCCGGATCTACTGTCTCTTTCAGCTCACAGTACATCCGGAAAACTCTGGTATCATTCTTATCCGTTGCGGGCGGAAATGCCAGCGCCGCATTATCCAGTTTCCGCCAGTTTGAATATCCTGATTTCACGTTTTCCGCCTTCTCTCCTATAATAGTTCAAATATATCATAGTCTTAATGAACAGGCAAGAAAGGATTTGAGCAGACTTTTCCCCACTATCCACAAATTTTTCTGTTAAAATATAAAACAATCTTTTTATGGAAATGGGCAAGAATCAGACCTCTCTTTTTTTCAAAAACTCATTCATATGCCGAAAGCTTTCCTGCACATGAAAAAACCGGATCCCCAGTGCAAAATATCCATGGAGCGCATTGGAAATTCTGTGTACCTCCACATAATTTCCTGCCTGTTCCAGTCTGTTTCCGTATTCTTCTCCTTCATCTCTTAACGGATCAAACTCTGCTGTCAGTATCAGAGTATCCGGCATATCAGATAAATCCTTTTCCATTAGCGGTGAAAAATAGGGATTCTCCCGATCCTGCGGGCTGCTCTCATAAAGCTTCAGATAATTTTCCATTCTCTCAGAGGTCAGCAGATAGTCTGTTCCGTTCCTGTGAACCGACTCATAGGGAGACTGCTCTGTATAGCAGTTGCCCAGAGCCGGATAAATAAGAATCTGCCTTTTTGGCATAAATTCTCCTCTGTCCCTTGCCATCAGGCACACCGCTGCTGCCAGATTTCCTCCTGCGCTGTCTCCCATGATCGTAATTTTATCCGGATCTATATTCAGGTCATGGTCTGTATACAGTTCTCTGGCCGCAGCATAGCAGTCCTCCAGCCCTGTCGGGAAACGATATTCCGGAGCCAGCCTGTATTCTACTGAAACCACAATATGCTCTGTATCCTGAGCCATTCGGGAACATACCCGGTCGTAATTTTCCACGCTGTCCGTCACCCAGCCTCCGCCATGAAAAAACAACAGGATCGGACAGGAACGTCTCTCTGCTGTGTCCATTGTCATAACATCCTCTGACGGAAAATAAACGCGCACGGGAACCTCATATTCTCCGTTATACACCTTTGTATCCAGTTTTTTTACAAAAATCCTCATTGCATCCAGTTTTTTGAGATCCGCCAGACGTCTGGCTGCCTCCACTTCAACATTACTGTATGATAGCGCATGTAAAATTGCGCGCATTGTCTTTGATATCAATACGTTGTCCTCTCTGTTTATCTCATTTTTACGTTTCCATCATATCATCATCAGTTTTGTATGACAATCATTTCCCGAATTTATCTTATCAATGCTGTTGCTTTTATTTTCTTTTCTCTTTCCCTTAAAAATGTTATACTTGTCTCATAAATACATTCTCTGCCGTTTCCTGGATTTTTTCTGAGACAGGCCGGCATCTGATTTCATTTACTTACAGAAAGGAGCTTTCAATATTGGAAAATAATAATACCGCCGTACAAAATCCACTGGGTACGGCTCCTGTCGGAAAGCTGATTGCCAAATTTGCAATTCCGGCCATTATCAGTATGCTGGTCAGCGCTCTTTATAATATTGTTGACCAGATTTTTATTGGCCAGGGAGTGGGAATGCTTGGAAATGCAGCCACAAATGTTGCCTTTCCCGTAACGATTTTTTCCACTGCCACCGCGCTGCTTCTGGGAATCGGCAGCGCATCCAACTATAATCTTGAAACGGGCGCCGGTCACGAGGAACGCGCCAGCGGAATTGCCGGTACCGGACTTTCCATGCTGGTAATCTGCGGAGCAGGCCTGTGCGCTGTGGTTCTGCTGTTTTTAAATCCGCTTTTGCATCTGTTCGGCGGAACGCCTGAGGTTATGCCTTATGCGCAGGATTATCTGAGCATTACAGCTGTCGGACTTCCATTTTTTGTACTGACTACAGGCGGAAATCATCTGATCCGCGCGGACAGAAGTCCAACCTATTCCATGGTATGTATGCTCACCGGGGCAGTGATCAATACCATTCTTGACCCTCTTTTTATTTTTGTATTCGGATGGGGGATCAAAGGCGGCGCCTGGGCTACTGTGATCGGACAGGCAGTTTCCGGTGTTCTTGTGATTATTTATTTTGCAAAGTTCCGAAAAATGCGCCTGACCTCCCATATGTTCCGTCCCCGTATGGAATATCTGAAAATGATCGCCTCCCTTGGAATGGCTTCCTGCATGAATCAGATCGCCATTGCCGTTGTACAGATCTCCATGAACAATATCCTTCGTCACTACGGAGCAGATTCTGTTTACGGTACTGACATTCCCATTGCCTGTGTCGGGATTATTTCCAAAGTAAATCAGGTATTTCTTTCTATCTGTATTGGCATTTCCCAGGGCTGTCAGCCTATCTGGGGCTTTAATTACGGAGCTTCCAGATATGACCGGGTACGTAAAACCTACCGTTGCTCTGTTACTGCCTGCACGGTAATCGCCACTGTATTTTTTGTGTGTTTTCAGCTGTTTCCACACCAGATCGTGGGACTTTTCGGAACCGGAAGCGAGCTTTATTTCCAGTTTGCGGAGCGCTATCTGAAAATATTTATGCTGCTTACCTTTGCCAACGGAATCCAGCCCATGTCTGCGGGATTTTTTACCTCTATCGGAAAAGCAAAGCTGGGCGTGATCATGTCCCTTACAAGGCAGCTTGTCTTCCTTCTTCCGCTGATCGTTATTTTCCCGTTATTTATGGGAATTGACGGAGTTATGTACGCAGGACCTATTGCCGATACGGCTGCCTTTATCCTTGCAGTCGTCTTTGCTCAGAGAGAACTGAATAAAATGAAAAATGCAGAAAAATTTCTTTAATTGGATGGCATATTAGAAAAATCCCGGGGATATTTCCTGGGATTTTTCATGCCTCTTATCTCCGTCTATGTACCATAATATCAGTCTGTTTCGTTCAGCTGATCTGCCATCTTACGTGGCTTCCGGCCTCATCCTTGGTGACAATCAGCTGATCCTCAATCTCCTGCTTCAGCTCTGTCACATGGGAAATAATTCCAATCAGCTTCGAGCCTTCCGCCATTTCCAGCAATACCTTTACAGCCTGATTTCTGGAATGTTCATCCAAAGAGCCAAAGCCCTCGTCAATAAACATAATATCCAGACTGATGGCCGCAGAGCTTTCCTGGATCTCATCTGCCATTCCAAGGGCAAGAGAAAGCGCTGCCATAAAGGATTCTCCTCCGGAAAGCGTCCGGATCTCCCGCTCTTTTCCGGTAACAGTGGAATACACCATCAGATCAAGACCTCTGTTTTTACCTTCTCCTGCCTTTTCCAGATCATACATACGAAGCTCAAACTGGCCTGCAGACATATCCTGAAATCTGCGGTTGGCCGCGTCCAGAATCTTTTCCAGATAATAACGCTGCACATAGGTTTCCAGATCCATTCTGGAACCGCTGACATTGCCGGAAACAAGGCGGTAAAGATTATCAAGCTTTGCGTGTTCCTCCACCAGACGCTTCCTATCGGTAAGTATTGGAGCAAGGGTATCATAGACAGCCTGATTCTCCTGATATACAGACTTTATCCCGTCCCTGATGCGTCCCGAAGCCTCAAAGATTTTCTCTGCTTCCTCTGCCTGACTACGTTTTTCTTCCAGCACAGGACGCTGTCTTTCTCCGATTGCAGCTCTCATAGACCGTGTGCTGCTTTTTGCCGCTGTCTGTCTGTTGCGGAATGAATTTACATCATTTCTGAACTCTTCAGCAGCATATTTTTCATATATGTCAGTAAGATTTTTCCACTGTTCTTCTGTAAGATTTTTCTCCTGCAAAAGTGTTTCGTAGATTTTTTTCTGCCTGTCTTTTTCTTTTTTTCGTGCGGGCAGCTCTTTCTCATACCGACGGATAAGGGTTTCTGCTTCTGTTTTTTTCTGTCTGGTACATTCTGCTTTATTTCTGGCTTCTTTCAGAACTTCTTCTGTCTGGTTCTTCCTGTTTTCTGCCATATTTCTGGCGTTTTTTGCCTCTTCCTCAGAAGAAAAATCAGAGGATGACGAATAACCTGCAAGCTCTGATCTGGCTCCTTCCAGCGCCGCCTGTACATTTTTTTCCTGTTCCTGAAAAGTTTCCATATTTTCTTTTAAAGAAGGCTTACGTTTTTCCAGTTCCTCCAGTTTTTCCTGGATTTCTCTTAATGTCTCAGCCTGTTTCTGATACGCAAACTCCTCTGTCTGAACCTGCTGCTTCCACTGCTTTATCAGTTCCCGCGCCTGTCCCGGAGAAAAGCTTTCCGGAAGCTTCGGAATACTCCTGCGCATTTTATCCTGTAATTTCTCAAAATTCTCTCTGAAATCCCGGTCTCTGGCATCTCTCAGATTAGTATTAGACTTTACTTCTCCGGAAAGTGTTTCCTGTTCTTTGCGTAGGCTCTCCGCATCATTTCCAATTTGGTCTATCTTATCCTGAGAAAGCTCTCTGTGCTCTTCTTTTGGAATGCAGGGACTGGGATGCTCTGTTGCTCCGCAGACAGGACAGGGGTTCCCGGGCTTCAGCTCTGCTGCCAGAAATCCTGCCTGAGCATCCAGAAAAGCGCGTCTCAGGGTTTCATATTCCTGCTGTTTTTTCTCATATTTATCCCGGATATCCGCATATTTTTGTTTTAACTCTTCTGCAGTCTCATTATAGCTTTTTATTTCCTTATAAATAATTGACAGCCCTTTGATATCATCCATCATCGTTCCGATCTCACGCATTTTGGACTGACATACAGCAAGCTTTTCTCCTGCGTCAGAAAATGCTTCTGCCTGCTTCCGATATTCTTTTTCCTGAATTTCTGATGCCTCAAAAGCATCTTTTGCTTCTTTTTTCTGCTTTTGAATCTGCAGAAGATTCTTTTCCAGCTTCTGCACTTTTTTGCGGCATTCTCCTATCTGACGGAATAGTTCCAGAGCCTTTTCTGCCTTTTCAGATATGCGGCTGAACTCATCCTGAGCCTGACGCTGTTCCTTCTCCGCTCTTTCTTCTTCCTTCTCTGCCTCCTTTTGTATTTTCAGAAGCTCCGGAAGTTGGCTTTGCAGTTCTCTTAAAGCAGTTTCTGTACTCTCTGCCTCCTTTCTTTTTTCTTCCAGCTGATCACTGGATGCTTTTACTTCCCAGGCCGCCTGGATCTGACCTGCCAGCTGTTCTTTTTTCTCCATTTCAGAGGTCAGTTCTCTGCATTGAGCAAGCTCCTCTTCCGCCTGATCCAGCTGTAAAAAAAGTCCTTGAAGTTGCTGGGCTTCTGTATACTCATCTCTTTTTTTATCCCTGTTTTCTGCCGCTTCACTACAGTCTTTTTCTGCTGTTTGCAGCTTCTTATCCAGAACTCTGCAATACTGGAATAGTGTTTCCAGAAATTCTCCTATTACAACGATCTCCCCGTCTGCAATCTGCTTTTTTAGCTTATCCAGGCTCTCTTCCAGAACCTCTGTCTGCTGCCCAAACTCATCCTGTCCCTGGTTTTCCGCACTGTCTGACAGAAGTTTTACTCTGGCCGCTTCACTCTGACACCGGGTTCTGATATCAGCAATATCCTTTTCTTTTGCCCTTTTTCTGTTCCCCAGCTCCACAGCAATATCCTCGTACATTTCTGTATTAAAAAGCCTGCGGAATATTTTTTTCTTATCATCAGATTTTGCCCTGAGAAGCTCCATAAACTCTCCCTGTGCGATCATGGCTACCTGCATAAACTGATTTTTGGTAAGTCCGATGATCTCCTGGAGCTTCCCATTGGATTCCTTCTGAGGATATTCTGTACCGTCTGGCATGATCAGAGATACAGAACCTGTAATCTCTCTGGTTCCGACACCCTTTGCAGCTCCTCTGGTGATCTTTTTCAGATGTCTGGGCACCCGGCGTACTGTATAAATATCCTGCTCCTGCCCGTCTGTAAATTCCAGTTCCACATATGGCTCAAGCTCCAGTCCTGCATACTGGCTCTGCAGCACAACGCCTTCTTTTTTATTGGATACTGAGCTGGCTTCCCCGTACAGAGCAAAAACGATCGCATCAAAAATCGTTGTTTTTCCGGCTCCCGTATCGCCTGTAACCAGAAAAAGATTCTGGTCTGTTTTTGTAAAATCTATGATTGTTTTCTGTCCGTAGGATCCAAATGCCTGCATGGTAAGTTTCTGCGGTCTCATTCTACTTCACCTCCTGTACTGTGTTCAGTACGTCTCTGAGAATGTCTTTTTCTTCCTCATCCATATCCTTCAGAAATCCACAGCACAGTTCAAAAGGGTCCTGCAATTCCTGATGTTTTTTCCCCCTGCTGTAGTCTGCTTTTCTCTGGTTTTCCCGGCGGATCTCCAGAAGATACGGAAAAGCAAGCCTCAGTCTGTCCTGCATGTCAATAACATCAAGATCTGCCTTATCTGTAAGAATTATTGTCACATAATCCTGGCTCTTCTGTTCCAGAACCTCTTCAAGACTTCCTTTTATCACCCGAACCTGGCGTAAGGGCATAAGAGGAAGAACAGTAATCTCCGGCGCTTTTTCTTTCTCTTTTATTTCCACCATTAGGATCCCTTTCTGCTGTCCTGCCTCACTTACGGAACAAGCCAGAGGTGTTCCACAGTATCGGAAAATTTCCTCTCCCACCTTCATGGGCTTATGGATATGCCCCAGCGCCGCATAATCAAACTGTTCCAGAATATCTGCGGAAATCTGGTCAATATTCCCCACAGTTCGTATCTCTGACTCCATTCTTTCCACATCATCCGCCGCTTTTCCCACAGGAAGATAAAACTGATGGCTTACCAGAATATTTCTCTCTTTTTTATTTATAGCTTCTCTTTGGATGAGCTTATGAACCGTCTCGTCATATGAAAAATTATTGCCGTTTTTATCTGTCCCCACGATCATTTTTACCATGGAAGGTTTCACAAAAGGAAGAAGATAAAAATTCACTTTACCATAGGAATCCCACAGTACAACCTTTTCAATATATTCTCCCTCACGCTGCGGAGGAAGCCCGATCATATGCACCTTCTGCCTGGAAAGCACACTGCGGAAACAGTCCACTCTCGGACCGCTGTCATGGTTTCCACTGACAGCCATAACAGTCATTTCCGGCGCTGCCTCAGTCAGCTGTCCCATAAAAGAATCAAATACCTGTACCGCCTCCGCGGCCGGGACTGCCTTATCATAAATATCCCCGGCAATGACCAGTGCATCCGGTTTCTGCTCCTTTACCCTGTCTACAATCTGCCGGAAAATATATTCCTGATCCTCTCTCAAATCCCGGTTCATCAGTTTTAAACCAATATGTAAATCTGACAAATGAAAAATTTTCATATAGCCTCCTTGCTTATAACCGCCAATTCCTGTTGCCAGTAGTGTCACTGTCTGTTTTTACAGCTTTATATACAAAATCCTCCGGTTCTGTCTCCACAGAGCCGAAGGATTTCTCATTTATTTTTGTTTTACTACAGTTATTTACTGCAGACTTCTGTTTTTTCCCCGGCTGTATTCCCCTCCTGTATCCAGGCTTCGCCTGTTTCAGATCTGATCCGGCAGTATATTTTTTATTATTACAATACTGAGATCATCCTCTGTTATCCCGGTATCCTCAGAATGAAGAACCTGATACAGCTCCATGCAGATACTTTTTATTACTAAAAAGGTCCCTGAATACACGGTCCTTGGTTGTGTGTTTTGCAATTTTCAGCAATTTTTCCTCAAGCTCTGCCGAGGTAAATCCTGTTTTACCTTTTGTAGTGGTATGTGTTTTTATACTGGTTTTCTCCATGCGTACCACCACTTATATATATTTGTTTCTTTCATTGTAGCAGACGCTTACAATACTGCCAAGTAAAAAATTTCTTAACTTCTCCGTTCACAGCACTCCGGTCGGAATACCTTGCAAACAGCAGTTCTTAACTTCTGCCACAAACAAAAACTGCTGCAGGCTTCCCTCTTCCGGCAGATTTTGCTCCGGAACTACAGGTTGCTTGCAGCAGTCCTCATCCTTATATTTTTTAATTATGAAAGAATTTCCAGGCAGTTACATCGCTCCCAGAATCTCCCGGGCATTGCGGATACGTTCCTCTGTTGGAGGCTTCACTCCTTCCAACGGATAGGGAATACCCAGCTTCTCCCACTTAAAGGTTCCCAGAATATGATAGGGAAGAACCTCTACTCTCTCCACATTTTTAAGGGTTCTGATAAAATCGACCAGTCTGTGAAGATATGTGTCGTTATCACTTCCGCCCGGCACAAGCACATGGCGGATCCATACAGGCTTGTCCATCTCCGAAAGCTTTTCTGCCATGGCAAGGATATTTGTGTTGGTGCAGCCGGTAAGCTTCACATGCTCTTCCTCATCAATCTGCTTGATATCCAGAAGAACAAGATCTGTATACTTCATCAGCTCCTGCCATTTGGAATAAAAAGGCTCTTTTTCCGTATAAGGGTTGGCGCTGGTATCCAGTGTGGTATGCACGCCGGCTTCCTTTGCCAGACGGAAAAATTCTGTAAGGAAATCGATCTGCAGAAGAGGTTCCCCTCCGCTGACTGTGATCCCGCCTTTATCTCCCCAGTAATTTTTATACCGCAGCGCTTTTTTTAAAAGCTCCGAAGGGGTGTATGCCTGTCCTTCTCCCATCTTCCAGGTATCCGGATTATGGCAGAACTGACAGCGCATAGCACAGCCGCTTAAAAAGATCACATACCGGACGCCCGGGCCGTCAACCGACCCGAAGCTTTCCAGTGAGTGAACATATCCTTTGATCTCTTTGTTGTCCATTCTTACATTTCTGCGTGGCAGGTTCTGGCAATAACGTCCAGCTGCTGCTCTCTTGTAAGGTCGATAAATTTAACTGCGTATCCGGAAACACGGATTGTAAAGTTTGCATACTCTTCTTTTTCCGGATGTTCCATAGCGTCAATCAGCTTTTCTTTTCCAAATACGTTTACGTTCAGGTGATGAGCTCCCTGATCAAAGTATCCGTCAAGTACATGAACAAGATTGTCTGTACGCTCCTCATCACTGTGTCCCAGAGCATCCGGGTTGATTGTCTGAGTATTGGAGATACCGTCAAGAGCATCCTCATAGTCAAGCTTTGCAACAGAGTTCAGGGAAGCAAGAAGTCCGTTCTGCTCTGCGCCGTAGGACGGGTTAGCGCCAGGAGCCAGAGGCTCGCCTGCTTTTCTTCCGTCCGGAAGAGATCCTGTAGCTTTACCATAAACAACATTGGATGTAATGGTAAGGATGGATGTGGTAGGTTTGGAATCACGGTAGGTATGAATGTGTTTCAGCTTTCCGAGGAAAGTAGACAGAAGATTTGTTGCGATCTCGTCTGCTCTGTCGTCATCGTTACCATAGCGTGGGAAATCTCCCTCAACAATAAAGTCTGTTGTAATTCCGTCCTCATCACGGATTGCTTTTACCTTTGCATATTTAATTGCAGACAGGGAATCTACTACATGAGAGAAACCTGCGATACCGGTTGCAAAGGAACGGTCAACCTTTGTATCGATCAGAGCCATCTCTGCTGCTTCATAGTAGTATTTGTCATGCATATAGTGGATCATGTTCAGTGTTCCAACATACAGATGAGCCAGCCAGTCCATCATCTGATCGTATTTCTGAACTACCTCGTCATAGTCAAGATACTCAGAAGTGATCGGCTGATACTGAGGTCCTACCTGCTGTTTTGTCTTCTCGTCAACACCGCCGTTGATGGCATAAAGAAGACATTTCGCAAGGTTTGCACGAGCGCCGAAGAACTGGATCTCTTTACCTGTCTCTGTAGCAGATACACAGCAGCAGATGCTGTAGTCATCGCCCCATACCGGACGCATTACATCGTCATTCTCATACTGAATGGAACTTGTTGTAACAGAAATATTTGCAGCATATTTCTTAAAGTTCTCAGGCAGTCTGGAGGAATAAAGAACAGTAAGGTTCGGTTCCGGAGCCGGTCCCATATCCTCCAGTGTATGAAGGAAACGGAAATCACTCTTTGTTACCATATGGCGTCCGTCAATACCCATACCTGCCACTTCCAGGGTTGCCCATACCGGGTCTCCGGAAAACAGCTGGTTGTAAGAAGGAATACGGGCAAATTTTACCATACGGAATTTCATAACCATATGGTCAACAAGCTCCTGAGCCTCTTTCTCTGTAAGGATTCCTCTCTGAAGGTCTCTCTCAATATAAATATCAAGGAAAGTGGAGATACGTCCAACACTCATTGCAGCTCCGTTCTGAGTCTTGATAGCTGCAAGGTATCCGAAATACAGCCACTGGAATGCTTCTCTTGCATCCTTTGCAGGCTGAGAAATATCAAAGCCGTAGGCCTGAGCCATAGCTTTCATTCCCTGAAGAGCGCGGATCTGGTCAGCGATCTCCTCACGAAGCTGGAAGTCATAGCGTCTCATACCCTGACGGTCGCTTGCTGCAAAATCCTTCTGTTTGCCCTCGATCAGAGCATCGATTCCGTAAAGAGCCACACGTCTGTAATCGCCTACAATACGTCCGCGGCCATAGGTATCCGGAAGACCTGTCAGAATTTTGCTGTGACGGGCAGCCTTCATTTCCGGTGTATAAATGTCAAACACACCCTGGTTGTGTGTTTTAAACTCATAGTTATTAAAAATATCTTTAATTTTGTCGCTTACTTCATAGCCGTAAGTTTCACATGCTTTTTCTGCCATTTTAATACCGCCGTATGGCATAAAGGCACGTTTCAGAGGTTTGTCTGTCTGAAGACCTACAACAGTTTCCAGATCTTTCAGATCCTCGTCAATATATCCGGGACCATACGCGGTAAGAGATGTTACAACCTCTGTCTCCATATCCAGAACTCCGCCCTTTGCGCGCTCTTCTTTCTGAAGCTCCTGAAGCTTGCCCCAGAGTTTATTTGTTGCCTCTGTAGGCCCTTCCAGGAAAGAAGCATCTCCGTCATATGGTGTATAATTCATTTTAATAAAGTTACGTACGTCAATTTTTTCTTTCCAGCGTTTACCGTTAAAACCTTCCCACTGTGAAAATTCTTTCATGATCAGCACCTCTTTCTTGTAAATACAGGTATCATGTCCTGAAGCTTTTTTGTACAGCCAACAGAACTGTTTCGTTAGTTATTTCATGTGAACTTCTGCTGTTCACACCGACAGTTTATACCGCTTTGACAGCTCTGTCAATTATTTAACACATGTTTTCCATAAAGTACAATCCGGGGCTCTCAGACACCTTTAAATGCCTGAAAATCCCCGGATTTTACAATGCTTTTTATATTATTTGTATATTTTGATGTTGGGGCCAGAACCATAAAATGTTATTGAACTTTTGACCCTGACTTCATTATTTCTCCTCCCCGCGACGGAAAATCAGACGGAAGATCAGCCTCACAAATGGCCCACAATAAAACATCTGATAACAGATTGCCATCGGAAAATTCATGGCCCAGGTACGGATCCATGTTCCAAAAGAGGGCTCCTTAAATAATACAGTAGCAATCAGACTCATGACCGGGCACATAATACAGCAGATGCAGATGGAAATCGCATAAGTAATAAACTGCGGTCTGTCTGTTGGCTTCATGATCTTAAACGCCAACATGCCAGCCAGCTTACTGACAAAAAAAAACTCCAGCACAAAAGCAATCGGAGCCATGAATACCAGCTCATGAACAGCGGCAAGGAATGTAAAACCACTTACAGTTCCACCGGTATTCAGCGCAACATTGTATACGATCATTCCATACACCATGACAATAGCCATAACAGCAGTAAAAATCACATCTTCAAATTTGTTTTTTGGCATAAAAAAATCCTCCTTATAATAACGTAAACACTTTTGATTCTTTGTGTTGTTCGTTATCATCCGGAGGATGTGCGTTTCCAATTTTAACCAAATCAAACTGGGTTATATTACCATAGTTCATTCCCTATTGCAAGCACTTTTTGATTCTGCATTATACGATACCTGCGGAATTTAATCTTGCAAAGTAGAATTTACTTTTTCAATTGACCGATACCTTCGGATTGTTCCACACTGTGCACTGCCACGATCCTGTTTTTAACATATTCCTTAAAATATCAGTTCCAAAAATCTGTCTTTGTTTCCAGATTAATATCCTTTGCTTTAAATACAGGATTTTTCCCTGATTTTTTCTGTTTGAAATAATCCTGCATACATCGAAGCGCCGGTTTCGCAAGAAGCACAATTACCGGCAGATTAATAAGCGCCATCAGGCCCATAAGTACATCTGCTGTGTCCCACACTACGCTGAAATCCATAGTTGCTCCCATACATACGATCAGAGCTGCTGCGATACGGAATATATTCATAATCAGTTTTTTCGGTGTTTTATCACAGATGTAGCGAAGTCCCATTTCTGCATAATAAAAATTTCCGATCAGTGTAGTAAATGCAAATAAAAACAGAGCCACTGTAATAAACACAGAACCAACGCTTCCCAGTGAACCTGCAACAGCCTCCTGTACATAAGGCATTCCGGCAATTCCCTCTTCCGGTATCACACCGGAGCACAGAAGCATAAATCCTGTTGCACTGCAGATCACAATTGTATCAATATAAACAGAAAGCATCTGAACAAGTCCCTGCTTTACAGGATGAGACACACCCGCAGAAGCTGCGGCATTTGGAGCAGAGCCCACACCGGCCTCGTTGGAAAACAGACCTCTTTTTACTCCCTGCATGACGGCTGAACCTGCAAATCCGCCGAAAATTGCAGAAATATCAAACGCGCCTTTAAAAATTGATACGATCACTCCCGGAAGAAGATTCAGATGCGTGATCACAATAAACAGAGAAACCGCTATATAAAAGATTCCCATTACCGGGACAATAACCTCTGTAATTTTGGATATGCGTTTGCTGCCGCCAAAAATACAAATGCCAAAAATAACTGCAAGAATCAGACCTATAACAAGTGGTGTTGTTCCTGGCTGATAGAAATCATATCTGCGGAAAGAATCTGAAATGTTAAAAGCAGCAACCATGTTGAAGCCACCCATATAAGTTACAATAAGAACTGCCGCAAACAAAACTCCCAGCCATCTTTTTTTCAGCACAGCCTGAATATAGTATGCAGGGCCTCCGTAAGAGCTTCCGTCAGCAGCTTTTCTTTTATAGATCTGCGCCAGTGTACTCTCAATGAACGCAGATGCGCTTCCCAGAAGCGCGATCAGCCACATCCAGAACATAGCTCCTGCTCCGCCAATGCAAAGAGCTGTGGAAATTCCGGCAATATTCCCGGTTCCCACCCTGGACGCAGTAGAAACCATCAGAGCCTGAAAAGAAGAAATTGATTTTTCATCATCCTTTGGCTCCATAACCACCTTAATGGCTTCTTTCAGCGCTCTGAACTGGACGCCTTTTGTTTTGACGGTGAAATAGATCCCGGCGCCTACAAGCAGGATAATAAGAATATAGCTGTACATCCAGTTGCTCAATGTACCTATAACTTTCCCATACGCCTCAACAATTCCTGAAAACAATTGTCAGTACCTCCTGTTTTTTATTGTGCGTAAAACATGGATATTTTACCATAAAATCAAGGGTTCTGACAAGAAAAAAGAATGAGCAGCGCCGGAAATCATGTCGCATAAACAATAAGCCTGGCCACCCATTCTCAATTATAAAATTTCAGATATTTTGTTATTTCCCGATAATCAGATCATAACTTTCTGCAATCATTCGTTTTATGTCCTGATCCGGAATACTTCCGTCCAGGATCACAGTATTCCAATGTTCTTTATTCTGATGATATCCGGGAATCACGGAATTGTAAGTATTTCTCCAGAAATCTCTCCATTCTGGATCCACCTTGACATTAATCCGCATCTGCCCCTGGTACTCGTACGTCCAGAGAAAAGCTTTTTTATTTTTCTTATACCTTACAAGTATCCAGTTAGGATCATGAAACGGCGCATCCTGATACACCTCGGGAAATGTCATTCCATATTTTAAAATTTCTTCCCGTGTTGTCATCCCTGAAAAATCTTCCATTTGGACCACCTATCTGTTTATTTCCATCCCACAGGGCAGCGCCTCCCCAGCTGCCATGCGGTCTCCTGTAACTGTCTCATACAGCCGGAACCCGCCGGAAAAATTCCTGCAGTCAAAGCCTTCCTGAGCCAGAATCCGGTATGCAATATAGCTTCTCAGCCCGCTCTGGCAGATGATGTAAACCGTTTTATTTTTATCCAGCTCAGAAATCCTGTCACGAAGCTCATCTACCGGAATATTGATAAATCCTTCAATATGTCCTCTTGCATACTCTCCCGGGGTTCTTGCATCCAGAAGAATCACGCTTCCGTCCCTTGGAAGATTTTCCACATCCTCTGTAAAAAACTGCTTCAGTCTTCCCTCTGCAATATTCTCGATCATAAAGCCTGCCATGTTTACAGGATCTTTCGCGGAAGAATACGGAGGCGCGTAAGACAGATCCAGTTCCTTCAGCTGAAGAGCTGTGATGCCTGCATACATGGCAGTTGCAAGCACATCAATCCTCTTATCCACACCGTCATAGCCTATGATCTGCGCACCCAGCAGCTTATATGTTTTCTTCTCAAAAATCACCTTCATGGTCATGACTTTTCCGCCCGGATAGTAGGAGGCATGGCTGGCAGGGGACAGATAAACCTTATCATAGTCAATTCCTGTCTGTTTGGCAGTGCGCTCGTTAATTCCGGCGGAAGCTGCGGTCATGTCAAAAACTTTGATCACTGAAGATCCCAGTGAACCGGGATAGCGGCTGTCTCCTCCACAGATATTGTCTGCTGCAATGCGGCCCTGCTTATTTGCCGGACCTGCAAGGGATATCAGAGCTTTTTCTCCTGTAATGTAATGCCTTACTTCCACAGCATCGCCTGCTGCAAAAATATCCGGCGCTGAGGTTTCCATACGATCGTTTACCACAATGCTTCCTTTGATACCAAGCTCCAGTCCCGCCTCTTTTGCAAGGTGAGAATCCGGCGCAACGCCGATCGCAAGGATTACCATATCTGCCTCCAGAGGCTGCTCGTCCTTCAGAAGCACGCGGGTTCCTTTCTCGCCCTTTTCAAAGCCTTCCACCGTATGTCCAAGCATCAGCTTCACACCCCTGCTTCTCATTTTTGCATGTACAAAAGCTGCCATATCTCCGTCAAGAGGATTCATAAGCTGCTTTGGTCTCTGAACTATGGTAACGTCCAGTCCCAGCTCCCGAAGATTTTCCGCAAGCTCCAGGCCAATATATCCGCCTCCGGCAAGCACTGCCGACTTTGGCTGATTTTTCTCCACAAACTCCCGGATTTTCAGAGTATCTTCTACTGTACGAAGGGTAAAAAGATTGTCCAGATCTGTTCCGGGAAGCTTCGGCCATACCGGTTTTGCTCCAGTGGAAATGAGAAGTTTATCATAGACCTCCTCAAAGCTTTCCCCTGTATTCAGATTTTTTACTGCAACTGTTTTTCTCTCAGGAAAAATCCCTGTCACCTCATGCCGCACCTTCATGGTGATCTGGAAGCGCTTCCAGAAACTTTCCGGAGTCTGAAGAGTCAGTTCTTCCTTATTCTGGATCACACCGCCAATATAGTAGGGAAGTCCGCAGTTTGCATAGGAAACATAACCTGACTTCTCAAAAACAATAATCTCTGCCTTTTCGTCCAGCCTTCTGATTCTTGCTGCTGCAGTGGCTCCTCCTGCAACGCCTCCGATGATAACAACCTTCATTTTATCTTTCCACCTTTCCCCGGTAGCTGTTAATACCTCCAAGATTTGTAACCTTTGCATATCCCATTTGCTGAAGCTGCGCCACTGCCATACGGCTTCTTGCTCCGCTTAAACAATATACAAAAAGCGGCGCGGCCTTATCGATCAGCCTTTCCACCTTCTGAATTTCCTGAAGAGGAATATTCCAGCTTCCCGGAACTCTTCCCTCCAGATATTCCTCCTGAGTTCTTACATCAAGAAGAACTGCATCCTTTGTGTTTTTGTAAGTCTCAATTCCTTCATTAAAATCCGGTCCTTTAAAGAAATCAAATAATCCCATTCTGTTTCCTCCATCTTTCCTGCAATAATTTATCTAATCTGCCTTTCAGCCTGCTCATCTGTTTATACTGATACGTTTTTACTCTTATATTGCTCCGGTCAGGTTCGCGCCATTCCATCCACGCTTAACACTACGCCTGTAATATAAGAGGCCTCATCCGATGCAAGAAACACAAATGCATTGGCAATATCTTCCGGCTGTCCCAGCCTTCGAAGGGGAATCTGTGCGATCATAGGCTCGATCACGCTCTTTGGCACAGCCTTCATCATATCTGTTTCCGTAATTCCCGGCGCCACTGCATTGACGCGAATTCCCTTTGGACCAAGCTCCCTTGCCAGAGAAACCGTCAGTCCGTTCACTGCAAATTTAGAAGCCGGATAAGCGATCCCGCTTGGCTGTCCGTAAAGACTGACCATAGATGAAGTACTCAGAATTACACCGCTGCCTCTTGCAATCATACACTCAGAAGCAGCTCTGGTGGCATTAAACACACCTTTTACATTCAGATCCATTACTTTGTCAAAGGCTTCCTCTGTATACTCCACAAAAGGAGTGCTCTCTGATACTCCTGCATTATTCACAAGAATATCTACACATCCATATTTCGCAGTTGCTTCCCTGAATTCGTTTCTCACACTTTCCAGACTGCTGAGATCAGGGCTGATGCCTGCCACAGTCCTGTCCGGATATTTTTCCTTCAGACTTTCCACTGCTTTATCTGCTGACTCCTGAGAACTTGCCGCCAGAATGACTGTCGCTCCTTCTCTCAGAAATGCATCTGCTGTGGCATATCCGATTCCTCTGCTTCCGCCTGTGATAATTGCTACTTTATCTTTTAACCTCATATAGGATACCTCCCTGTTGTTTATGTCTGTATCATACTCTTTTGGAAATATCCTGTCTGTGATAATGTCACCATTGGTTTCAGGATGTATCAGGAGGCTTTTATAATAATACAATATTTTTAAATAACCAACTGAAACAGCAATACCATCAGAGGCATTGTAAGTACTGCCGCCAGAGTCGTCATCACACCGATTGCACTTGCATACTCCGAATCATTCCCATAAATCTGGCTCATCTGTGTCACCGTAGATGCTGCCGGTGTTGTTACTGCAAGAAATACTATCAACAGAATCTGCCGCCCTTCTGCATGAGTTCCAACCAGCCTGCTGATCTTCAGAATCAAAAGAGAAAATACCGGTACAGCAATCAGTCTCAGGCCTGTTACCAGATAGGCTCTCTGATTCGTAAATATTTTTTTCAGATCAGCGCCTGCCATCAGCATTCCAATTACAAACATGCTTGCCGGGCCTACCATACCAGATACTGATTCAAAGGTTTCTGTCAGTAATTTCGGAAGATGAATATTCATAAAAAACAGAATAACCGCAATCATAACTACAATAATATTGATGTTTGTAAAAATCTTTTTTAAATCAATTCTTTTTTCCCTGCTTAATTCTTTTTTGCAGTGTGTCCAGAAAAAAACAATTTGAATACTCATATATACGCAGGCATATAGGACCCATTCCTCTCCCAGAATAAACGTCACCAGAGGAATGATCAGGTTGCCGGCATTGGAATAATAAACAGATGTCCTTTCCACTTCATTCAGCTTCAGGAGTCTCCCCAATAAATTTACTGCAGGAAGCGTTACAAGCATAAGCAGCAGAGATGTTACAAATGCAAGAAAAAGTCCGCTGGCCTTTTCGGAAGAATATTCTACCTGAAATGCATTCATAATAACGCAGGGAACGATCAGATAGAGAACCATGGCAGAAAATACCCTGCTGTCTTCTGATTTTAAAATACCCACCTTCACAATCATATATCCCATAAAAATCATAATGAATAATTTTATAATCTGCTGCATCAATAATAAACTGAGTTCCATGTGCTCTCCCTTCTGATAAAGTCTGATTTCCAGGCCAGTGTCTCTCTTTTATTTTATAATAGCTTATTTAAAATGTAAAAGCTTTTTCTTTATATGAAAACTGACACTATATGACATCACATTTATATATTTCAAGTATCTCTTTTCAATAACCGACACAACAGGAATATCCCAACCAAATCACCACTCCATACCTTTGCGTTCCCAGCTATGTGCATCTGAGGAGACTGCGTACCTGCTGATTTATGATCAGGCACATGATATAAATATTTTTACAGTATAATACAATAACCCCTATCCATTCCGGATAGGGGTTATTCTCCTACAAACTCACTGTTTGTTATTCTTTTCCTCCAGAAGCTTTTTTAAACGCTGAATTTCCGCTTCGGCTGCTTCTGTTTTCTTTCGTTCCATGGCAATGCCCTGTTCAATTCCCCGCTGAATCAGCTTATCTGATTCCAGTTCCAATACCTTTCCGCCCATCACATCACCAAATCCTTTCCTTACTTTTTCTTTGTCTCTGAACACATAATCTGCGATCCGGATGACCAGCTCAACCGTTTGTAACCGGCCTCCCTCCTTTATCATATCACAGGATTGATTATTACCCTTTTATTATAAACGAATCATGGGAATTTATAAAGCAAAAACGTAACTGTCCACACAGCAGCAAACCGTGTAAACAGTTACGTAAAAACAACTCTTTTTCCTCTTTGTATTTCTATCTTCTACGACACTCTCCCATTTTCCATTTCATACATTACATCCGCCACATTCATGGTAGATTTCCTGTGTGAAACAAGAACAACAGTCTTTTTATCTGCCTCTTCACGAAGTGATTTTAATATAATGCCTTCATTCAGTGAATCCAGGTTTGAGGTTGGCTCGTCCATAAGGATAAAAGGCGCGTCATGGAGAAAGGCTCTGGCTATTCCTATCCTCTGTTTTTCTCCTCCGGAAAGTGTGTCGCCCAGCTCTCCCACCTCTGTATCATAGCCTTTGGGAAGGCTCATAATAAAATCATGAACCGACGCTTTTTTTGCAGCTTCCATAATTTCCTGTCTGGAGGCGCCGGGTTTTCCCACTGCAATATTGTTTGCTATGGAATCATGAAATAAATGTGTTTCCTGTGTTACATAGCTTTCCGTATCTCTCAGGCTGCGTGTAGGAATCCTGCGCACATTGGCTCCGTTTACAGAAACCTCACCTGAATCTGCATCCCAGAACCTCATCAGAAGCTTCAGAAGTGTAGATTTACCACTTCCACTGGCTCCATGTATTCCCACAATTTTACCGGCCGGAATTTTAACAGAATAATTCCTGAGAATTTCTTCTTCCTCATAGGAAAAGGTTACATGGGATGCTTCTGCCCCGGCAAATAGCATCTGTGCAGAGCCCTTATGGAAAGTGTTTTCCTGTTCTTTCCCCAATTCATGAAGGTCCTTTTCTCCCTCATAAATTTCTTCTACCTGAGGTTTTTCTTCCAGAACGGACAGTACCCGTTCTCCACTTGCCAGCGTCTGATTCAGATTACTGGACAGGTTTGAAAGCGCTATCACCGGGCCAAAGGAGCCCATCATGGCTATGGTACAGATAACCACTCCGTCAAGATCTACCGTCTGTTTTCCATAAAGATACAACATAAAAAACAACATTCCAAAGGATGCCAGAAGAATCACCAGATTTGTGACAGATCTCTGCCCACCCTCCATGCGGCTTAGTTTTTTCTGTTTTTTAATCAGCTCCGCAGACTTTTCTTCCATCTGCCTTTCACGATTTTTACCCTGACCATACTGTATTGTCTCATCCAGTCCTCTGAGAGAATCCAGCACATAGCTGTTCAGCTCACCGAATTTCGCGCGGAACTCCATTCCGGTATTTCCCCCTCTGCTCCCGTTCCACAGAGGAATAAAAATACCCACAATCAGATAAGCGCACAGCGCAAAAATCCCTGCTCCCACATGATAGCTTCCCATAAAAAATACCATCATAAAAGAGGTAAGAGCTGCAATGGCTGCAGGTGAAATGGTATGAGCATAAAAGACTTCCAGAAGCTCAATATCTGTGGTAATAATAGAAATCAGATTTCCCTTATCCCGTCCTTCAAGCTTTGCCGGACAAAGCCTTCGCAGTGCCGCAAATACTTTATGACGGATAATTGCCAGCAGCTTAAATGCAATAAAATGATTGCAGTACTGTTCCGCATAATGAAGGATTCCACGGGCAACAGCCAGAACAATCATTAAAACAAAAAGATTCTGTGGCGTCATTCCCGCAAAAAGCCCCTGGCTCATTGCTCCCTGAGTGCCTGCTGCATGGCCTAGCCCCTGAATAAGTATCTGCCCTGCAAGTATTGTAAGAAAAATCGCGCAAAGATACCCGGCAGTTCCCAGAAGGACTGCCAGAATCATAATGTGGATCAGAGGCTTTACCAGACCGATCAGGCTTCCCATAATCTTCAGTGCGCTTCTGCGCCTGTCCGGCAGGACCCTTTTTTCTGATATATCATAGCCAGTATTCATACTCTTTTCTATCATCTGCCTTTCTGCAAAAAGACTCAACAAGGTCATAAAACCTTCTTTATCCCTTCACTTTTAATTTTTATCCTTTGATTCTTTGGTAAAGAATTGTTTCTCTTTCCGGTCTGCGCCCATTACTTCAGAATTTCCTCTCCTGGGATTGCTGTAATTTTCAAGCTCCATCTGTCCCTTATAAAGTTTCCCATAAGTTCCGTCAAGAGCCAGAAGTTCTTTATGTTTTCCCTGTTCACATATTTTTCCGTCCTTCATCATATAGATACAGTCTGAATCCACTACATTTGCAAGCCTGTGGGAAATCAGGAGGACTGTTTTAGTCTGTGAAAGCTGGCGTATTACTTTCATAATAAGCTCTTCACTTTCTGCATCAATATTGCTGGTCGCTTCGTCAAAAACATACACCGGCGAGTCATGAAGCAACGCTCTGGCAAGAGCCAGTCTCTGACGCTGGCCTCCGGAAAGGTTCTCCGCCTGCTCCAGAAGCTCTGTTTTCACTCCCTTTTGTCCGTCCAGAAATCCCAGAAGATTTACTCTGGCAAGAACCTCCCTCATCTCCGATTCCTTGGCATCCGGTTTTGCCATACGGAGATTTTCCTCTACAGTTCCCTTAAAAAGATAACTGTTATGGCGGATCAGAGTAACATTTTTCATCAGGGCTTCCTCGGAAATCTCTTCCAGGGCAGTTCCATTCACAGTAACAGAACCGGAAAATCCCTGATTTCTCCCTGCCAGAATACCTGCGATAGTACTTTTTCCACATCCGGATTCTCCCACAAGGGATATAAACGCTCCTGCCGGCATATCAAGATCAATCCCTTCCAGGATTTCCCTGTCCTTTTCATAAGAAAAACTTACTAAATTTCTGATTATCTTTTCATAAGTTGGTAAATGCCGATATATCCCGTATTTTCGGGTTTTATTGGCATTTTCCTTTTGGAAGATACCTCGCATAAGATGGCATTTACCAGCATGAAAATGCAACCAAAAGTAGTAAATAAGTAGTAAGATACATTTTCGATATTAAGAAGCCAGCCTTTCTAATTCAGCCTTTGCAGACTGGAAAGTACCGTGAGCATAATACCCTAATGTCATGGTTATGTTTGCGTGTCCCATGATGTATTGCAGGGTGTTAGGGTTCATTCCTTTATTTGCCATGTTCGTACAGTAAGTATGTCTGAATGAATGGGGCGTGATGTTTGGCAACTTGTCCTTATGGGTCTTGTTGTACTTCTTAATCAGCCCACGCACCATACTTTCATAATTTCCTGCCACCTTTGGCAATCCCTCACGGTTCAAGAACAAGAAATTGCTGTAACCGTCAACAACAAGCGGTTGTGCTTTTCCTCGGTTCTTTAAAATTCGTTTAAGTGCCTGATATGCTCTTTCTGTCAATGGAAGCTCACGCTTCCCATTTTTTGTCTTAGGTGTGGAAATATAGTAACCCACCTCTGTATCACGCAATAGCTGGTGGTCTATGTTAATCACATGGTTAGGCATATCAATGTGTGTTGTCAATCCGCATAGTTCAGAAATACGAAGTCCCGTTTCCAGCAGAAGAATAACTTCATCACGATACTTGCTGTAAACATTATCCGTTTCCATAAAGGCAAGAAGTTTTTCTTCCTGCTCTGGCGTTAGGATAACCTTTGCTTCCGTATCATCTTCCAGAACATCACTTAGCTTGAAATGAAAAGGATTTTTTCTGATACAGTCGTCTTGTATCGCCATATAGAATGAAGCCTTTAAGGAACGCTTATAGTTATCTATCGTCTTGTAGGAATAACCTTTGCCATTCATTCTGATAGCCCATTCTTTAGCGTCGGACTGCTTGACCGTATCAATCGCCCTCATACCCAATGGGTCATTTTCCAGTACGTTCATAAGATACTGTCGTCCTAATTCCGTGTTTCTTTTGATGTTCTTTCTTTGATTGTTCTTCTTTTCGTAAAGCTGGCAGACTGTCATTTTACCGCCCACCGTGTCGATACCGTCGTCAAGGTCTTTTTTTATCTGCTTTTCTTTTTCCCTCAACGATATATCATCACGTTTTCCAGCAGGTGTCTTGTCTGTGGGTACAAGTTTCCAAGCATATACAAACTGTGGCTTCCCGAATATATCGGTATATTTATAAACGTATCTTCCGTCTTTTCTCTGGCTCTCTCCAAGACGCAAATTGCGTCCTCTACTGTCTTGTCTTTTCATTTTTGACATCGTGTAAAGCTCCTTTCCGTCATGGAATGAGCCGTGATACGCTAGTAATATTATACCATATCTACGGCTCTAAGACATCAGATTTCGTCCAGTGTATCAATAATTTTTTCAAACTGTTTTCGCTTTATCTGAATACGATTTCCATTGACGATAACCCAGCCAGAGTCCAGATTTTCCTCGGCAAGTCTACGCAACTTCTTTTCCCCGATACGAAAATATCTGGACGCTTCTTCTATACTAAGGGTGTATTTTTCCCAAATCGGCACATCAGTATTGTTCATGTTGCAACACTCCTTTCTGTGTGTCTTATCATAAGCAGACAGACGGCTTTGGAAAGCTCCGTTAGTATCTCAACTATTCCCATTCTTGTGGGCAGAACCGCACCATGCGGACGTATCATTATTCTGTGAGGATAGGTCGTGGCAAAACGACTTTTCCAACAGTCGCTCTCGGATCACTGCGTGGGTCGCTCGCTTTCTTTTGGAAAGGTCATGGCGTACAGTCCCCGTGGCTCGCTGTATCACAAACGTATCTGTCTGCTTTATTCAATTTTCAAAGAGCAGTTGGCGAAAGCATAGGCTTTCATGTATGAAAGCAGGAGCAGGGCAGAAAAGAGGGGGATTTAACAAATCACGCCCTGCCGGTATCTGCTTATTCTTCTTCGATTTCTATATCAATCTCAAAGTCCAAAATCATTTTGATTAAGGCTTCTCGAATACGTCCCTTTAATTCCATATCGACAACGATATAGACATTGCCGTATTCATCATATAAAGGACGTAAACAGCATTTTGATATGTACGGGTCATAGAACGCCAGCAATTTCTCAATCGCAGTTTCGTCTCCGTCCATAGCTGATGAAATCAAATAATAAGACGGGTGCTTGTACTTTTTCTTCATTTCTATTTCTTCTCCTTTAGTATCTCTTTCATAGTTTCTAGTGCACGGTGTCTGTGTTTGAACACAGCCCCTCTGGTATAATTCATAATATCTGCAATCTCTGTATCACTCATTTCCAAGAAGTAATACATCAATACATTGTTACGCTTCTTTTCGGGTAGCTGTTTGAGTGCTTCTGCAAGTTCATCATCAAAGACTTTAATATCTATGCCACACACATTAAAAATCGTGTAGTTTGTTTCGTAGTCGTCCCATGTTGACAGACTTTCTACCGTAATGTCTGGTAATTCGCTAAAAGATATTTCCTTGTTTTTTCTTCGTTTTAATTCTTTGCGGTAGTTCCAGATAATACCTTTGACAACTTGTTTCAGCTTACATTCAAACTGACACTGAATTGTTTTTTGGAAGTCAGACGGTTTCATAATCTCACCTCCTTTCCAGCTATGAATTGAAAAGTGTTTATCCCTCTTTCCGCACCATATCTGTACAGCAAGGTGTGATTTGCTTCCAAAAAAATGAAAATAATTAAAAAAACTTTTCGGGTATTAAAAAAGCCCGCACAAAATATAAATTTTGTACGAGCTACTGATATAGCGTATTTAATTGTAAATAGTATGCTGTTAAATCGGGCTTGAATATACTGAATTGTACTTAAAGCGTTTCATACGGCAAGCCCCCTTTACAACATTTAAACCTTAACCTTTGTCTTTTTGGTAATCATATAAATATATTCCTCTGGTGTTGGCCGCTTATTTCCAAAGTATCGTTTAAAATTTGCCTGCACGTCTGGGTCTGTACTTTCCATAGTTTTGTCTATGGTATCTTGTTGCATAGCCCAAGCCCCAGACATTTTCATATAGTTGGTCTTTTGTAAATACCTGCCCTTTATGGCAAAAGAGAAAATAGAGTAAGTCAAATTCTTTTGCTGTCAGATATACGGTTTCCCTTTTTCGTTGATAAAGATTCTTGTAAATGGGTAAATTTGAAAACCATTTTCAGTTTGCTTAATTTAGGTAGGAGAACTAGAGAGCCTAGAAGATAACCATTCAACAGTTTGTTGAAATAGTTGTTATCAGCAAATTATACTATTAACATTTCCGCATATTTACACCCCCAAAATTATTTCAAACATCATAATTTTCATCAATCGAATAAACTTAATTGTATAGAATTCTGTTTTTGTTCAAAAAGATTTAGATACTCAAATATCTGTTTGTTATCATGTATCATGCCATTTTCTTCGCATAACTGATGAAATAATTTCATCAATCTAATATTATTTGGGCTATTTATTACATATTGAGAACCATAATGCCTAATATATTTTTCTTTCATTTTAGGAAATAACTCATCTAGTTGTGAATAGAAATATTCACGGCTACCCTCTCGAAGAGTAAGTCCCATTCCAAAACAAATAATGCCAAAAACTTTAGCCTCTATGCAATATTGCAAAATTCCACGAATATTTTCTTCCGTATCATTTATAAATGGAAGAATAGGGCATAACCAAACAACTGTCGGTATTCCAGCTTCGTTTAGCTGTTTTAATGTTTCAAATCTTTCTTTGGTTGTACTTACATTGGGCTCTAATTTTTGGCATAGGTTTTCATCAAATGTAGTTAAAGTCATTTGTATTACACATTTTGTCTTTTCATTTATTCTTTTTAATAAGTCAATATCTCTTAATACACGACTAGATTTTGTTATTAAAGTGAACCCGAAGCCATATTGTTCTGCTAATAATAATGCTTTTCTCACATTTTGAAGTTCTGTTTCCAAAGGAATATAGGGGTCTGTCATAGAGCCTGTGCCTAACATACATTTAGAACGCTTTCTCAAGAGGGCGTTTTCTAATAATTCGATAGCATTTTCTTTAACTTCAATATCTTCAAAATCATGCTCAATATGATAACAACTACTTCTTGAATCACAATATATACATCCATGAGAACATCCACGATATAAATTCATTCCATTTTTCGCTGACAAAATTCCTTTTGCATGAACAAAATGCATAGTATTATCCTCACGTATTACCTTATCTTATAACGTAGTATCGTTTTAAGCTTACTTTTTTCTGTTCGATTAGCATTATTCAAATAGATTTCTCTATGATAACTTTCGATTCTTTCTAACTGATGTGTTTTTAAAAATTCATCCATCTTATCAAAAGAAACAGGTTCATCATCAAATGCCCCAATATGTAATATCTGAACACTTTTTCCATCATTCATAGTATCAAAACTAATTTCTTCATATAGTGGATTGGGCTTTTTTATTCTTACCTTATCCAAAGCATTATCCACCATTTCTCTATTTATGAAATCTGGTTGACGAATCATAATAGTATATTCTAAATTGTCTTTTACAAGTTCCGAATCTTCTATCTGCTTCCAGATTCCTTCCAATGGATACACCGAAAAGTCAGTTATCTCATTTAATGTGGGAGCTGCCTTGTACCCCATTTTGATAGCATATGCCAGTGAATATAATGCTCCTACTTTATCTGAAAAATCAGTATCATTTGGATTTCCCTTACCGCTTATCATAATAAATTTTTGCAAAGGAACATCGATCATTACAGGGTTTGCTTTAACTCCATATAATTCTTTCTCTTGTTTTTTCCATTCGTGTTTCATATGAACACCTCCTTATATATCCCATTATACGCTACATAACCTGCCATCCTAAGTCAGGTTCTATATTTTTTTTGCATTACTTTCAATTTAGTATTTATTTGTTCTCTTAAAATTTGCGGTTCTAATATTTCCACATACTCGGCAAAAGAGAAAATGTAGCTATACAGAAAGTCATTATCTGGCAAATCAACTTGCACATATAGATTACCTTGTTCATCCTCTGTCACTTCATCCGTAAATTCATCATATACTCGAAAAGCCACACTTTTATCAAATTTCAATTTTGTATTTATTGTTTTTTTTATGTTGATTTGTTTTTCTAAATTAGGAGATATGGCGATTGGTGAAAAGGTTTCTGTTAATAACTCTAATGTTTTAATTCTAGTTAGCTTAAAATACCGATAATTATTCTTCATTAAACAAAACCCATATAAATACCAATCTTTACTTTTAAATATTAATTTTAATGGCTGGACACTTCGCTCTGTTATTTTACCATTACTTCCAAAATATTTAATTGATATAAGTTTTTTTGCAAAGATAGCATTTTTGATTAAATTAAATATATCCTGCTTTGGTTTATTTTGAATCCAATCAGAAAAATCAACTTCTATCCAGTTTGTAGATTTTATTTGAAACAAAGCTCCTAACTTCGTTAGCAATTTATCTGAATTTTTATCACCTGTTGCTATAATACCTTGTAAAGCATTTAAAATATGTTCTCTCTCTGTTTCTGTAAAAAATGACTTATCCATCGTAAAATCATCCGCAATGAATATTCCTCCATTTTTGCCTTGAGTTGCATAAATGGGAATACCAGCACTACTTATTACGTCAATATCACGATATACCGTTCTAATAGATACCTCAAATTTTTCAGAAAGCTCTGGCGCAGTAGATTTCCCCTTTTCTAAAAGATAGTAAACCATTTTAAACAATCTGCTTTCACTCATTTTCTTCACCTCTTCTCAATATTATAGTATATTGAACCTGACATCTTATGGCAAGTTATGTTATTTGCATTAAAAAAGCCCGCACAAAACATATAGTTTGTACGAGCCTTTAAAGCTGTATTGCATTCAATTTTTAATAAAGTTTTATTAGATTGTGTTTGATTGCACTTAAAGCCTTCCATAACGTTAGCCCCCTTAAAGCACTTTCTTAAGTATTTAAAAACATTATTTTACAGCATAACAAATTTTAATAAACCTTGATGAATATTTCTATCCGGCGGAGAAAGTTTCAAAAAGTACAGCTCGCCGACAGATAGAAATATCACTTGATTTATTGAGTGATAACGAATTAAAAATCATTCAAGGTACGATTGACGGTATCGTAAACAACAGAGAGAGCAAGAAGTAATCAGCTTCTTGTTCTCTTTTTGTATAGCTTTACCGCTTACCAGATAACAAATAAGAGCCGACAATCTATAAGTTATAATAACCTATAAATTATCGGCTCTGCGTCTTTGCGTCTGGCTCTTTGATAATAGTTACTTTTCCATGCTTTATATTGATTAAAGTTTCTGTTTTGCATTTTGGACATAACAAAGGAAAATTTATCAGTTCCGTATCTTCTCGTATCTTTGTGCGTGTCTTGTTATTGCAAATGGGGCATAAAACCCATGATTGTTTCATTACAGAAATACCACCTTCATTTTAAGAGTTCATCATAGTATTTTACGTTTCCAGTCGAGTAATAATTATAAAAAGCAGTAACTTTCTTGTCAGAATATACATTAAGGCTCTTTAGGATATTTTTCGTCCATTCTAATGAACCTGCCGAACTTGCTGTTACTAAGTTTCTGTCTAAAACGGAATTAGAACAAACATACAAGCTCTGTCCTGCATAGTTTCTTGAAAAGAATCTTAGATATTCCAGAGAATTACTCGTGTGTTTAAATTTATCTAATATACCATAATCAGCAAGTGCGAGTGTTGCTCCACAAATAGCACCTACTAAAATGTTTTTGTTCAAACATTCTTGTGCTTTTTCCAATATTTCTTGATTTTCTTTATTTCCCCAAGTAGAAGAACCCGGTAAAAGCAGAGCTGTACTAGCGTTGAAATCAACTTCTGATATAGTATAATCTGGAATAATTGTTAATCCACCTATAGTTAAGACGGGTTCTTTATCAAAACCGACTGTCTTTACTTCAAATTCCTTAGTTCCATTTTTTAATAATTTTTCCATACTGAACGCTTGTAAAATATAACCAATTTCGCATTCCGCCATGTCGTCTAACAAATATACATATACTTTTTTCATTTTCACATCTCCTCATATTTTCGATATGAGAAAATTATATAATAGAAATAGTGACAAATGTATGTCACTATTAAGTGAGATTTTTCTTTATTTTGCTGATATGAGCTAACACCTTTTCTTTGTATTTTTGAGGGGATAATATTTTTACTTTATCGCAAAGTCCCAAAAGGATTGAGAATGTTATAAAATCATTTTCTTTAATCTCAATTTCTCTTATAAAACATTCATTAACAGTTTCAACAATTTCCCCTTTAAAATATTCATTAACTAAAGCATCTATTTCTTGTTTATAAGATAGAGTAACAGTAATATTTGTCTGATTGCGTCTTTTTTCAAAATCAGATAAAAGGTTAGCTATATTATCTTTGGTTTCAAAAAGTTCTTTTGTTAAAGAAATATTTTTCATTCTGACCACTTTGAACATATGATAGTCATTTTTAGAGGTGTCATATCCAAAAACATACCATGAGTACCACCTATAATATGTGTGTAATGGGTTTAGAAAAACTTTTTTTGTATGTCCTGCTGAATTAGTATATATAAATTTTATAGTTCTTTGTTCTTTTGTTGCTTTATTGATTAAGTCTACGCACTTCATAATTTGCGGACTTTCCGTTACAACAGAGAAATCAACATCTGGAAGTGCATTGATATTTACATCATTATAGAGATGTTTCATTTTTTCGTAAGTTTCAATAACCTTTTTATTTCCGTAAACAGTTCTTAGACTATTTAAGGCAAGCAAAATATATTCTTTATTGTTGCTGTCAATAATTTTTTCATCAACCTTAAAATCTTTATTTATTATATAGCCACCATTTACACCTAATTCAGAATAAATCGGAATACCGGCAAGAGTTAGTGTGTCAATATCTCGTAAAATCGTTCTGCGAGATACTTCAAACTTTTGTGCTAATTCATTTGTTGTTACACACTCTCTATTTATTAAATAAAAGATTATTCCTATCAGACGTTCTATTTTCATACTTTCAGCCCTTTAACTGCTTTCTTTGTAATTGTGTAAATATATTCCTCTGGCGTAGGGCGTTTATTTCCAAAATATTTTTTGAAATTTGCCTGCACCTCTGGATCGGTGCTGTTCATAGCTTCATCAATCGTTGCCTCAATATCAGCCCGTACATCAGCCAATGAAACACTGCCAGCTTTTGCACCTGCTTTCAATGCTTTTTTTATATCTCGTTTTTTTAATCCTATCATAATAACCTTTCTGTACTTTTTTCATAACTATTATTCTGATTATTCCACGAACGCAAAAGACGAAAATTCAAATATACTGAAACACATAGTGTTAATATTTCTGCAATGGGAACAGCCAACCATACACCTGTTATCCCAATGAACTGTGGCATTATCAACAAGCCTATCATTATAAAGCCGAATGTCCTTAGAAAAGAAATTAAAGCAGATAGCTTACCATTAGATAATGCAGTAAAAATTGCTGATGAAAATATATTGAAACCCAAAAAAAGAAAACTAAATGCAAATATCATAAAACCGTTTATTGCAATTTTATATACCGCTTCATTCGTCCCAGTAAATAAATGCACCAAACTATTTCCATTTATAAAGGACAACGCAAAAATAAATATTGAACCTACAAAAATGAAAGAAATACAGATTTTATATATTTTCTTTAATCTATAATAATTGTTTGCCCCAAAATTATAGCTAATTATAGGGGCAATGCCCATTGAAAAACCAATAAATAATGTTGTAAGTAAAAATTGTGTATATATAATTATAGTAATAGAAGCCACACCATTTACACCCAATAAATTCATCATTGTACGATTGAAAAAGAATGTAGTAATTGCTGTTGAAAGCTGGCTAACCATTTCTGATGAACCATTTATACAACTTTCTCCAAGTACTTTAAAATCTATAAGAGGTTTTACAAAAGACAATGTCCCCGATTTTTTACTAAAGACAATTAACCCCGTAATAGCTGGTATCAAATAACCAATTCCAGTTCCAAATCCTGCACCAGCAATCCCCATGTCAAATATAACCATAAAGAGATAATCAAATACGATATTCATTACACCAGCACATACAGAAAGAACCAGTCCCAAAGTTGGTTTTCCTGCTGTTACAAATAAATTTTGAAATAGTACCTGCAACATACTTGCAGGTGTAAATAGTAAAATAATAGTTAAATAATCTTTACAATATGGAAATAAAACATTATCAGCTCCAAGAGCATATATAATTTCATCAATAAAGATAATTCCCAGAATGGAAAATACTGCTCCCAAAATAAACCCAAATAAAATAAGGAGTGTAAAATCCTGTTTTGCTCGTTTGGGTTCTCCTGCCCCCATTTTTCTTGCAACTATGGCACTACCACCCGTAGCTATCATTGTTCCTAAGCCTACGATTAAATTAATAATAGGACAAACAATGTTGATTGCTGATAAAGCATCTGTATTGACAAAGCGTGATATAAATATGGTATCTACAATAGTGTAAAGCCCCATAAATAACATCATGGATATTGTCGGGAAAGCAAATTTTAATAAAGAACCAGTACTAAAATCTTTTGCAAGAGGATTACTATTCATTTGTGCTTCCCCCATTTTTTGAAAATAATACTAATTTTTGTGTGGGATAACCAAATTCAAATAATAATTCTGCTTCTGCAAAGCCTAATTCTTTGTAAGCCTTACGATACCCTGTATCAGCTTTGTCGCCCTCACGGAATGTTGTTACAGAAATGTCTTTATCTATTAAAAGTTCATTCATAACCTTATCTAAAAACAATTTTGTAATACCACATTTACGATATAAAGGGTGTACTCCAAAGAAATCAATACTTCCCGTATGATAGTTAATAGACATCAAAGCAATGGCAATATCATTATCACTTAAAATCAATACTCTTTGCTCTAAAATACCTCTTTCTAATTCTGATAAGTATTCATTATCATTCAAATTTGGAAAGCCGTCTATTACTAAATAAGCTAGTTCTAGGCAGGCAGGTATATCAGTTGTTGTGGCAAACCTAATATTTTCTTTTATTTCTTTTTGTGATAATTTTTGTTTAATTGTTTGTATCAAATCAAATCTAAGCTGTAACGGATAAAACTCTTCGTTCACTCGATATTCATTAGGTGTTTTCTTATACATCTGCTTAAAAATATTTGTAAATGCTTGCTGACTTTCATACCCAGCAATAAGTGAGATTTCAAGAATAGATTTATCAGAAAACACTAAAAGTTTTGCAGATTCTGTTAATTGTCTGCGTTGTACATAGTCATGTATAGACAACCCCACAGTTTCGACAAACATTCTATGCAAATGATACTTTGAATACCCAACGCCCATCGCAATAGAAGATAAGTTTAGTTTTTCTGTGAGATTGTCTTCTATGTAATTGATAACAGTTATAATGTTTTCAACCTTATTGACCATTACAGCACCCTCCTTTCAGCTTAGATTATAATACTTTGTTTTCTTCAAGTTTTAATATATATTGCGGTTTTTACATGAATTATTATTTTAACTTATTCAGAACTATTTGTGAATATAATTCAATGAAAATGTAGTTTGCAAATCATATTTCTATGAAATACAAACTACTTCTTTTGATTTATCCAATTATCTTCCAATTACTATTGTTCATTTCCAAAAAATAATACATTAGCAAAGTTTCACGGTTACGCTCGGACAACTGTTTTAAGGCTTCTGCCAATTCATCATCATAGACACAAATATCATTACCGCATACATTGAAAATTGTATAGTCTGTTTCATAGTCGTCCCAGACATCTTTACTGTATTCGATTTTGCAAACTGCTTTATATTCATTGTTCATATGCTGATACAACTCATCAAATGCAGAGTTTTCAATATAACCGCTTATTTCACTAATACTAGGTACATAATTTATATCTTTTATGTCTATCACAACGGTCTATGCCCTCCTTTATAGACTTTTTATTTCATTTTCATTCGTGTCGGATAATTCCTATTTAGCATTTACTGTTTCCACAGGAATTACCCATATTTCCATATAACTAATCTCTGCATTTCCTTTGTAATATTTTTCTGCCATGAATGGCTTTGTAACCAAATTATGATTTGGAAGCCAAGTTTCAAACAGATACTTATTTGCTTGATTTAAAGCAGTAGTAACAAGTTCTTCAAAAGATTCTGCCTCAATTTTACATACAATATACTCACCTGCTGGTAATGTATGTTGTACCATATTTTTAGGACATACATCTGTTGATGAAACCATACCTCCTGCAAAGTAAAGGAATGTTCCTTTATCTGGACTTGCTAAGTGAGATACACCAAGTTCAATATCATTGTTAAAAATGCCATTTTCGGTTTGCAGTTTCTTTGCATGGAATTCGCGCCATAGCTGACCTGGAACATCAATTCCTGTACTTTCTCCAGCAGGAATTTGTTCAGCAATATTTACTGTTTTTTCAAAACCAAAATATGTTTCCTTTGTTCTTAATGTTCTTCTTTGAATTTCCAAAACAATATTTCCTACAATCAATGGGACATTTTCATCAATCATGATATAACGTGAAGAAAGTTCTGGCTTGTCAAATGTATTTAACATAGGAACATTCTTTCTGTATTCATCAGGAGTAATATGGTAAACTTCTTTAAATGCTCTTGTGAAGTTAGCATGGTCTGAAAATCCATATTTTAAAGCTATGTCTAATATTCTTTCCTCTGAATTATTCAATTCTGCTATTACCATTGCTAAACGGCGAAGTTTGATATACTCTTGAACTGATTTCTTAACTAACTTTTTAAACAAGCGTTGGTAATAAAATGTAGAAAGACAGGCAATTTCCGCCAGTTTCTCTGTTTCGATTTTCTCACTTAAATGTTGTTCAATATAGTTTAATGACATTTCAATATTTTCATATGCGTACATATCAGTACCTCCTTGTATAATTTATAATCAAAGTATACATGAAAATTTTTTGTATAGCTTGTCGCACAATGCCATTATCTTATAAGAAATCAAAAGATATAAAAAACCAATTTTGTCTATATGGTAACTTTTATTTCTTTGGTACTTTTTAATGAGCCATATCTAATAAATTCATCACATATCTTTTAATGCTTTTCGTATCATAGACATTTGGAACTGTATTGTTCATTGCTTTGCCAATCGTCGCTTCAATATTAGCCATAACATCAGCTTGTGATATAATCAGATTTTAAAATTCCATATAGGTAGTAGTCGCAATAGGTATTTACCATTTTTCCCCCTCGAATATGTCCTTCCCTTTGAAAACCGACTTTCTCCAATGTCTTGTAAGAAGCATGATTTAAAATATGCACATCTGTCCATATTTTTTGTAATTCTGTTTTTGAAAAACAAAATTCAATTACGCTTTTTAACGCTTCACTCATTAGTCCATTACCTTGATATTGCTTAGAAAGTCTGAAAGCCACTTTTGCCATTCTATTATTTTCAATAAGGTATATCCATATTTCACCAATCACTTTGCTATCTTGTTTATGGACAATTCCCCAATGAAAACTTTTAGTAGCTTTTTCTGGCTTACTAAAGAGTACTTCTGGATTTTTTTCGCTTTTTGAAGGACGTTTCCCCCAATACTCGTATAAAGAAATATCACTAATCCATTCTTTCAAATCATCTATGTCATTTTTATCCATTGTTCTTAAAATAAGGTGTTCTGTATCAATTACTGGTTTTTGAAAAATGTAATCCTGCAAACTCATGGTTCATCACTCCTTAAAAATTGAATTCGTTTTCCCATGCAAAAGAAGCAGATTCTTCTAAGCTGTGAGGCCAATGACTACACCAATCTGGAACTTGCGGATTTTCTACTCTATCCAAACTCGGCGTGTATGGTTTAATATCCAAGATAGAAGTTTTGTCATTAGCGTCAATATAAGCAATTTGTATCAGCCCACTCATATAATTAATATTGATAATTTCTACTGCTGATAAAGCAATCGGATTTGGGCGTACTGGCGACCTTGTTGCGAAAATTCCCATTTTCTCTGGAGCTTTTTTATAAGGCTGGTCTGTTTCCAATACACTTCTGAAATCCGCATTGTCAAAATCACTAAACCACCATAAAACATTGATATGACTGAATCCGTCTAATTCCTTTAATGCTGGAATATATGGTGCTTCTAGTTGAATGAAAGCACCTTTTTCATTGTTGTAGATAGTACCTATTGAATTTACTTTATAAGTTGTCATTATATTTTCCTCCGTTTTCTTCTTGATAAATAAACGATAAACCTTAACACCATGTTAAAGTCAAGGCAGAATATCATTTTTTACAAGAGATTTTCTAAAGGGATTTGGAGTTCAGTTAGATAGTTCTTTGGATTTTTCTCATTCCATGGTCCGCGATGAACTATTTGACGGCTTGAACCTTTCATCTTATATTGACTGTTTTCTTGAAGCCATTTAGCAAATGAACGATAAGCATAAGAAATATTAGAAAAATCTCCATATACCATAGTACAAGCCATCATAGAAACTGGTTCAGTAAAACGAAACTTAAAATTACCAGCTCCTTTTCCTATTTCATTTACAATGGCACATAATTCTACATCAACGTCTTTTTCTTTATATTCCTCATTGTGATATATTGAGAATGTTTCATCAGAAATATTTATTTTATTTTCTTTAGCAAAAGCAGAAAGTTCTTTCCAGAGTTCGCCCTCATAATAATAATTTGGTATTTCTTTTCTCAAAGATAAAACGCAATAACTCGGTATCTCTTTTATGGTTATGTTAAAATACAATTCACTTTTACCATGTAACAATTCTTTTTTTGCAATCTCAATTTTCTTCAATTTTTCTTGTTCTTTTTGTATATTATCCATAATTTCAACAGACTTTTTATCAAGCTGTTCTATAATGTCATTATTACTGTAATCGAGAGATAATGCAATTTCAGCGACGTTGAAGCCACTATCACGTAAATATATAATTCTATTTAAAGTTGAGATTTGTTCTGCTGAATACATACGATAACCAGTCAATGAATCGATTTTCGCAGGTTTTAGCAACCCCATTTCATCATAATAACGCAACATACGAGTAGAAACTTGTGTCAATTTTGAAAACTCACCAATTTTGAACATTTTATCCCTCCATTCATGTACCTAATTATAATTATTGATTATTGATACTTCAATATGAAAAGGGCTTGCACACTATAATTATGATACAAGCCCATTTCCATGTTATCCTACAATCTTCCAGTTGCTATCCTTATGGAGCGTCAATTCAAACTGTGATACCTGCGTCGCCTTTGTCTGATTGTCAATGAACTTTACCGCAACCTTGACTTTTACATTGTCCCCGTCAGCTGTAAAGAATGGGTTTACCAATTCAGAGTAGAGGTAGTCCCTGCCGATTGGTTCAAGGACATTGCCAGATACATAATAAGCAAGCTCTTTATCCGTTGCCGTAGGGTACAGTTTAAAGAATGTTTCCAGAAATGCGGTAGCGTCGTTTATAGTGTCAGCGTCCACGCTGTTGTCAGCTTCTAGTGCTTTAGGTTCATAGACTGATGTTTTTACCTCTGGTGCAAGGGTCGGGTTCTGAATAATAACCAAATCTCCGTCCTTATCTACATGGACTTTGACTGTATAGGTTGCTTTGACATTACTTGTCTGTTCTCCCTCTTTTATCTGCTGATCTACTTCGTAGGTAGCGATAAATTCGTCCGTTCCAGACTGTGCCACGTCCCAGATTAGCACATCAAGAACACTAGAGCTGGTCGGTATATCCGTTCTTATGGTATCGACATTTAGTGCCTGCAACTCCTTTGTCAGATACCCATTGATAGAAGCAGTACGGGCTTCGATTGCTTCCTTGCTGTTGTTCCAAGTATAATATGACTTCGCAAAATTCTTTACAAAGTTTTCTATGCCGTTGGTATCATCAAGTCGTAGCTGTATGGTTTCCTTTTCATGTACCGTGTGCATATCAATAGCGGTAAAATTCTTATACACTCCAAAGCTCACGCTTGCGATAAGCACGACCCAAAGGGCGATTACCGATTTCTTATGTGTGCCTACCTTGACAGTACGCACCTTTTTTTCTTTGACATTTTCT
>OLQH01000162.1_pt1 | contig 79665 bp, 68 predicted proteins | sample 1672671 | NCBI WGS metagenome assembly OLQH01 (sample SAMEA3136712, study PRJEB25190) | human gut metagenome
CGTACGGTTCTGGAAAGGACTTCATATCGTGAGATATGATTTTACTAAACAAAAACAAAACAATTTATGTGCATATCTTCATGCAGATGGGAAGAAAATTGTGGACGGCAGTGGAAAAGAAATTTTACTGTCGGGCTGGGGACTTGGGAACTGGCTGCTGCAGGAAGGCTATATGTGGAAAGCTTATGGGGAGAGATTTGACCGTCCCTCACGGATTGAAAAGTGTGTGGAGGAATTGACCGGAAAGGATTATGCTCCATTATTCTGGAAAAAGTACAGAGAGAACTATATCCGCAGGGAAGACATACTGGCTATGGCGGAACTGGGCTATAATTCCGTGAGGATTCCGTTTAGCTATCGGCTGTTTATGGAAGATGGGCCGGGGATTTTATGGAAGGAAGAGGGCTTTAAACTGTTGGATGATTGTCTTTCCTGGTGCGAGGAAGCAGGAATCTACGCTTTCCTGGATTTGCATGGGGCACCCGGTGGACAAACAGGGTCCAATATCGATGACTCTGTGGATAACGTGCCCAGATTATTCATTGACAGAGATTGTCGGGTAAAAGCGTGTGCCCTGTGGAAAAAACTGGCGCAGCGTTATTCCGAAAGGGCTGTGGTGGGAGGTTATGATCTGCTCAATGAGCCTATCATACCTCCGGAAGCAGGAAACGGTGATTTTGATTATCTGATTCCAGAGCTGGAGCTTTTCTACGAGGAAGTGATTGCCGCTGTCAGGGAGGTGGATAACAATCACCTGATTTCCCTGGAAGGGGCGCACTGGGCGACGGATGTGCGTATATTCCATAAAAAGTATGATGACAACATGGTTCTCCATTTTCACAGGTATGCGGAAATGCCCGACAGAGCCTGCCTGGAGCGTTTTATAAGTGCTGCGGAGGAGCTTGATGTGCCGCTTTGGATGGGGGAGACAGGAGAAAACTCCAATGCCTGGTATGCAGCTCTTTATCCTCTTGCCTCAGCCCTGGGAATCGGTTATAATCTGTGGCCGTGGAAAAAGATGGACTGTACCAATTCGCCTTGTTCTATCAGAGAGCCTGAGGGATATCAGAAGATTCTCCGGTATCTGGATAAAGGTCCCCATCCTGGATATGAAGAAGCCAGACAAATCCTGAATCAATATCTGGAAAATATTTGTATTGAAAATTGTGAATTGCATCCCGAGGTAACAAGACATGTATTCAGAAAACCGCCTTTTACCATACAGGCTGTTGATTTTGACGCGTGCCCGGGTAAAGGCGCTTCCTGGTTTGGGAGCGGAAATCCTTACGGAATTTATCGCAGTGATACCGATATGGAAATCAGGGAGCTTTATCCGGCTGGGGAGAAGGCGTTTGCCTTTGACTGTGGATGGGAGCGCCTGGCGCTTGTTTTAAAAGCGGGAGAGTTTGTATGCTACAGCTTTTGTACTGCAGAGACAGCGGGAAAAGAAATCCATCTGCGGATTTCTTACAGAGCGGAAGAAAAAACAGAGCTTGCAGTGATTACGGAAACGGGAAAGGAAGTTCTTGTGAGTCTGGAACCGGGAACTGAAGAGGCGGAGGTGTCTCTGGGAATCCCTGCGGCAGACATGGAAAAAGGAACTGTCAGATTAGAGGGAAGAAGTGGAAGCGCCTGGATAAAGCAGCTTATTTTTACATAGTAACAACACAAAAGGGAAAGACCCCCCGCATCCCGCGGCCGTCCTTTCCCTTTCTTAACGTCAATCATTACAACGGCTCAGCCATCAATCCTGCTTTCCCAGATAAACCGCTCCCCCAAACCCAAGTATCAGAAGGAAAATAGGCCTGAGGAAGAAAAGCCCGACGGTGAAGCCCACGCCGTGGCCGAAGGCTTTTGAAAGCTTGTACAGCTGGACAATCATCAGCACCGTGGCCGCCAGGGAAACGAGAGAACCCAGCAGGGAGGGCAGAACCTCGCCAAGAGCGGTGCAGAGGATGTAAATCCAGAAGATTTTCGTATCCCAGGTGAACTTATAACAGGTATAAGTATTATAGATGGGAATGATTGACTTCCAGCCCGGCTCGTTTGCCTTTTCGTACATTTTCCAGCCTGCGGCGAGGATGAGAATGTACCATACCACGGACAGAACCACGCCGGTAAGGCCTGTTGTTTCATATAAATACTGAAATTGCATGGATAAAACCCCCTGTTCCGGACGGCATGGATACCGTCCTTTTTTATAGTATATTCTATCACGTATCTATTGGATTTGTAATACAATTTGTTTATATAATTTCACACTTAATTTCATGCAGTGCTTGAGTTTTTAACTCCGATAAAGTATTATTAGAATAGTATCAAAAAAACAGGAACGGCTGACGGAAATTTTGGATTCTCCGCAGTCCGGTTTGCAGACGGCTTTGACAGTCCAAGGCGGAAAGGAAATAAAATGGACGATGTGGATAACAGTTATCTTTTATTCGTTTCGGATGGTCTCTTTTTTTTGCTGCCGGTCTGTTGTCTGGACCGGGTGATGGATGCAGAAAAGCCGGAAGAGGAGGCGGAGGCGGCGGAATGTAACATACTGGCAGGGGCTTTGGGCGGAAACGGCAAGCGCAGGTACCGCATCCTGCTGCATAAGGAAGCGTCGGAAGAGAAGCTGTTGCTGCCGGCTGATGACATAATAGATCTCAGGGAAATCAATGATGAACAGATTTTAGAATTAACGGAACCGGTTCTGAATGAGAGGAACCGGTATTTAATTGCCGTTGCAGTAACCGAAACGCAAGAGGGAAGAAGGATTCCCGCATACATCCTGGATCCGGCCTGCCTGTCAGGAGAACAATAGAAGAATCGGTAAAAAGGAACTAAACATATATAAGCCAATAGGAATGAATAAAGGAACGGCGGGGGAACTATGGAATACATAACGGCACAGGCCGGGAAAAAGATGCTCTGTATAGAGAAGGAGCGGGTCGAAGCTATCCTGATGAAGCCGGAAATATGGCGTGTCCCGGATGTTTCGGAGGAAATTTTGGGAATTGCGGTATATAACGGAAAACTGGTGGTCTATTATCGCTTTGACTGTAAACAGGAGGCGCTCTGCGGTATTCTTGTCAGGGACGACGGCGGAGGGGTCTATGGAATTGCCGCGGCGGCGGTTGGGGAAGAAGGTCTTTCCCGGGAGGAGCTGGAGCCCGTAATGGCGGGAACCGTAAACGGGGTATGGGAGAAGAAGAGTGATTAGGCTGAGGGAAGAGGAATTCTCTGATATTGTGAATTACATGCGTGAGGCATACGGTATCAACCTGGATAAAAAGAAGGTTCTGATAGAATGCCGTATGACAAAGCTTTTGGAAAAAAGGGGACTTAATTCCTTTGGGAAATACCTGGATATGCTCCATCAGGACAGGACAGGAGATATGGCCGCGGAAATGGTCAACTGCCTGACGACAAATTATACTTATTTTTACAGGGAGCCGGATCATTTCAGGCTGCTGCAGGAACGGATCCTGCCGAAGCTTATGGAACGCAGGCAGTATGGCGGACTGGATATCTGGAGCGCTGGCTGCTCCACCGGAGAAGAATGCTATACCCTGGCCATGGTGCTGGAGGAATGCCGCCGGCCAAATAAATACATGGGAAATATACGGCTCCTGGCGACGGATATTTCAGGGGATGCCCTAGATAAAGCGCAGAAGGGCCAATATCCGGCCAAGGAACTGGAAAAGCTTCCACTGGAATGGCAGAAAAAATACTGTGCGCAGGTTGATGACAGAACCTTTCAGGTAAACGAAGAACTGAGATACAGAATACGCTTTGAAAAAAGGAATCTGCTGGAACCGCGCCCGTTTCTTGGATCTGGAGAAAAACAGGGACAACGTGGAGAAATCCTGCCTGCCGGAACCGCTGAAACGGTGGAAAGCCCCGCGGATATGGGCGATTCGGGTATCTGGGCGGGAAAGGAAATCTGCAGGCATGAAAAGGAAATCCTTTTTGTAATAGATATGGAGAAAACAGTGGAGGGCCTGATAATCTGCCAGTAAGGAAAAGCAGGAAAGTTTGAAAATATTTCCAGATAATGTGTAATACTATTAAAAGAGCGCGGCAGACAGGAAACGTCCTTTCTGCAAACAAACAAGTTAGGAGGAATAATATGCTTGAAGTGATGGAAGAAAAAGCAATGATACAATTTCTGGAAAAGTTTACAGACTACCCTTTCCTGGTGCGGTTCCAGGGGCATGAATACACTATTGGTGAGGGAGAGCCGTCCTTCACCGTTATTTTCAGGAATCCCATCCCTGTTTCCCGACTGATGACGAGTACGTCGCTGGCGCTGGGGGAGGCCTATATGGATGGCGAGCTTGAGATAGAAGGCGATCTTTACCAGGCGCTGGATCATTTCCTGGGTCAGATGGGAAAATTCTCAGCGGATCAGCATGCGCTGAAGAAGCTTATCCATACCTCTACCTCCAAGAAGAATCAGGAGAAGGAGGTCACCAGCCATTACGATCTGGGAAATGATTTCTACAAGCTGTGGCTGGATGAAACACTGAGCTATTCCTGCGCTTATTTCCGCAGTGAGAACGACACCCTGTACCAGGCGCAGGTAAATAAGGTGGATTACATTCTGCAGAAGCTGTACCTGAAGGAAGGCATGACGCTTCTGGATATCGGCTGCGGCTGGGGGTTCCTGTTGATTGAGGCCGCAAAAAAATACCATATTAAGGGCACCGGAATTACCTTAAGCAAGGAGCAGCACAGGGAGTTCCGGGAGCGGATAGAAAAGGAAGGGTTACAGGATTATCTGACAGCTGAGCTGATGGATTACCGGGATCTGCCCGCCATGGGGCAGAAATTCGACCGTGTGGTCAGCGTAGGTATGGTGGAGCACGTGGGGCGTGAGAATTACCATCTGTTTATAGACTGCGTGGAAAAGGCGCTGAAGGACGGCGGCCTGTTCCTGCTTCATTTTATCAGCGCCCTGAAGGAGCATCCCGGAGATCCCTGGATAAAGAAGTATATTTTCCCGGGCGGTGTGGTTCCCAGCCTGCGGGAAATGATTTCCTGCATGGCGGATGATAATTTCCATGTCCTGGATGTGGAGAACCTGCGCCCTCATTATAACCGGACGCTGCTTTGCTGGGAGCATAACTTCAGGGAGCACATGGAAGAGGCGGAGCAGATGTTTGATGAAAAATTCCTGCGTATGTGGGAGCTTTATCTGTCCTCCTGCGCGGCAACCTTCCATAATGGAATCATTGATATCCATCAGGTACTGGCCTCCAAAGGTGTAAACAACGAGCTCCCTGCCATTCGGTGGTATTGAGCGCAGGATAAGCGGACGGTTAATGGAGGGATAGTGATTATGAAGGAAATCAGGAGTGAATCGAAGCTCACTTTTTTTGAGGCAACAAGCATTATTGTGGGGCATGGAGTGGGGTCCGGTATTTTGTCAGTGCCCTTTCTTGCGTCCAGAAACCGTTGGTATGATATTCTCTGGATTATCCTTTTGGTGTATGGGATTAACCTGGTGATGCATTTTATGATAGCGGAGCTGTCCTACAATAATGGCGGGGCACAGTTTATTAAGTGCTTTGAGAAGGAGCTTTTTGTGGGCAGGATGAAAAAGGCGGCGACCTGGTTTGCCTTCGGGCTGCTGGGCTTTTCCGTGGTGGTGAACGTGAGCGGGTTTATTGCCGGGGCTTCGGCTGTCTTTGAGGCCTGGTTCGGCCTACCGTCCGCGGCGGGGATGCTGCTTTTCTATGTGCTTGCGGCGAGCGTGGTTTATATTGGTATGAAGCTGGTGGGAATCTGTGAAAAAATCGCGGTATTCTCCATGGTGGGGGTTATTGGTATTCTGTTTATCGCAACTTTGATTTCCGATGTCAGCCCTCTGCCGGCCAGTTTTGTTTCTGCTTCCAATCTGCTGGCGCTTTACAGCATGGTATCCTTCTCTCTTTCCGCGGTGATGTCCGTGCCGCAGGTGGTAAAGGGGCTGAATGGGGACAGGAATCAGATTATGGGTTCCATTGCGGCAGGTACGGGAATCAATGTGGGGCTGATTCTGCTGATTACCTTTATGACGCTTCTGGGAGCGGGCAGCGGGGTGACGGAAAACGGCGCGCTGGTGGATCTGTCCCTTCATCTGGGCGGCTGGGTGAGTATTATCGGATATATTTTCTCCCTGCTGGCTCTTGCCACATCTTTTTGGGCCAATACACTGAACCTGCGTGATATCGTAAATGAGCAGACCGGCTGGGGTGTGAAAAAAAGCTGGCTGGCCGCTTCCCTTCCCTGTCTTGTTATCGCGCTTATCGGCGTGGAGAGCTTTGTGGGCTTTACAAGGCTGGCCGGTGTGGTGCAGGTGCTGACGGGAATCGGTATTATCATTGCTTATAACCGTTCCAGAAAACATGAAGGGAGCAGTCTTATCTGCGGAAGGCTGGGGACCATACCGTTCCAGGTTATTGTGGTGGTCAGCTCCCTGCTGTCCACTATAGGATCTTTGCTTTCGGTTTCGTAAGAATTATTAAGCGGGAGGACAGGATAATGGCCGGATTGAATGAAATCTGCATTACACAGACGGCGGCAACGGTTTTAGCCCTGCTGGGTGAAAAAAAGGGGGCGGAAATGGCGGAGCCTGACAGGCGGGTGCTTGCACAGGCGGAAAAGCTCTATGGCGCGGGGGGCTGCGATCGTGTCTTTATGTACCATCCGGATGCGGTGGCGATGTGGATTTATGAAAAATACAGGGCGCATTTTGCACAGCTGGAAAAGCGGGCGGCGCTCAGGCTTCCCATGCGTTCCGTTGTCCCGCCGGTCACGCCGGTGGCCTTCGCTTCCATGTACAGCGGGCTGCAGCCGGCGCAGCATGGGATTATGAAATATGAGAAGCCGGTGCTTGGGGTGGAAACTGTTTTTGACAGGCTGCCTGAGGCAGGGAAACGCGTGGCGGTTATTTCCACGCAGGGGGACAGCATTTCCCTGATTTTTCTGGAAAGGCAGGTGGATTATTTTATCTATCCCACAAAACAGGAATGTAATGAAAAGGCGATGGGGCTGATTGCGGAGGATATTTACGATCTTATCGTTCTGTATAACGGGGATTATGATTACTATATGCACCGCAGGACACCGGAAGGAAAACGGGCGCTGCAGGCTCTTGATGAGAATATCGATACCTGGTGCGGCATTTACGACAGAATCAGGGACTGCTGGAAGGGACACCGTACCGCGCTGGCCTTTGCCCCGGATCATGGCTGTCACCGGATTCTTGGCTTCCTTGGAACCCATGGGAAGGAGGAGCCTTGCGATATGAATATCATGCATTTCTACAGCTTTCTTCAGGAGCGGGCGGAACCGTAGGCTGCTTTGGCGGCATCGGAAGCTTTGGCCGCTACTGTTGCCCCGGCGGCTCCTTATCTGCCGCAGACTTCCGGAATTCCCTGGGAGAGACACCGTAGGCATCCCGGAAGACCCGGGAAAGGTGCGCTGTGGAGGTAAAACCGCATTTTTCCGCAATCTGGCTGAGGGGCAGCCGGGTGTCCAGGAGCAGCTGGTGTACCTTGGAAAGCCTGACGTTGTATAAGTATTCCAGGAAAGTGGCCCCGGTGGCGCTGCCAAACAGGCGGCAGAAATGGTAACGGCTCATATGGACCAGCCCGGCCGCGGCATCCAGGGTAATGTTTTCCTGATAATGGGTGTTGATATAATGGATAACGGATACGATTTCAGGCTGGATGCTTTTGCCGTCCAGAGTATCCTGGGCGCCTGCGTCCTCCAAAAGCTCACCCAGCAGTACCAGCAGCTGCAGGATGACGGAGCAAAGCAGCTTTTCTGCAAGAAAACCGCTTCTGTTATGGCAGGCATCCGCTTTCTTAAAATGTTCCAGCACTACAGCCGCCTGTTCGTCGGATAAATGCAGCACACAGGAATCCAGCTTATGAAGCAGCAGGCGTGTTTCCCCTTCGGTAAGCAGGGAATGCAGTACCGGAACGGGAAGATTGATAATATAACGCTCGTAGGAGTCGGATTCCCGGCTCTCCGTATAATGAATCTCAAAGGGCTTGAGGATATACAGATCCCCCGGCCTCAGGGTATAGCGCACATCATTCAGAATCAGGGTCCGATCCCCGGATATCTGCAGGTAAATCTCATAGGTGTCATGATAATGCTGTACCTTCATATCACTTTTTTCCGGCTTCCGGATATATTCCACCAGAAATTCTTCATAGGGCTCAAAGGCTGTGTGAAGCATCCTTTTTTCCTCCTGGAAAACATACTGGAATGCAGATTTTTTATTTTTCCGGCTGTCAGCCGCATTGCCGAAGCATGGGGAAGCCGGATAAACTTTTACATCCGTATTATATAACCCCAAAAAATAAAGAGCAATATCTGAACGGTTCTTTTATAAAATAAGCATTTATTTTGCTGTATTCTTATTTCTTGCGTGCTAGTATAATGCTATCGGACAGTAAGTGCGAAGTGGTTGAGCAGTTACTGAACAGTGAGAAAATATTTGGAGGATGAGTATTATGAGGTATACGGACAACGGAGCGGAGGACATTAAAATCGCCTATATCGGGGGAGGATCCCGCGGCTGGGCATGGGGGCTTATGAGCGACCTGGCGGCTGCACAGGATATGAGCGGCAGTGTATTTCTGTATGATATCGACAGGGAAGCTGCGGCCAGAAATGAATGCATCGGCAACAAAATGAAGGACTTGAAGGAATGCAGATCCGCGTGGAATTATAAAGCGGTGGAAACTATGAAGGAGGCGCTGACAGGGGCGGATTTCGTAGTGATTTCCATTATGCCGGGCACCTTTGACGAAATGGAAAGCGATGTCCATGCCCCGGAAAAATTCGGTATTTACCAGTCTGTTGGGGATACAACGGGACCGGGGGGCCTTATGAGGGCGCTGCGCACGATACCGATGTTTGAAGAATTTGCCGCAGCCATCAGGGAATACTGCCCGCAGGCCTGGGTCATCAATTATACCAATCCCATGACGGTATGCGTGAAGACGCTGTACCGCGTATTCCCCAAAATCAAGGCCTTTGGCTGCTGCCATGAGGTATTCGGAACCCAGAAGCTTCTGGGCCTGGCGCTGGAGGATATCAAGGGCATCCAGGGGGCGCAGAGAGAGGATATCCGGGTAAATGTGGTGGGAATCAATCATTTTACCTGGCTTACGGCAGCGCAGTATAAGAATATGGATCTGTTCCCCATCTACCGGGAGTTTGCATTGAAATACAGGGATGAGGGCTTCGGGGAAAAGGCGGATGAAAACTGGCTGAACCGTTTCTTTGACAGCCGCGAGCAGGTCAAGCTGGATCTGTTCCTTAAATACGGCGCGATTGCAGCGGCGGGCGACAGGCATCTGGCGGAATTCTGTCCCGGCTCCTGGTATCTGAAGGATGAAGAAACCGCACATTCCTGGGGCTTTAAGCTGACCCCGGTATCCTGGAGGAAGGAAGATCTGAAGAACCGTCTGGCCAGGAGCGAGCGGCTTTACAAGGGCGAGGAGGAAATGACGATCAATCAGACCGGTGAGGAAGGGGTGCAGCAGATGCGTTCCCTGCTGGGCCTGCGCGATCTGGTGACCAATGTGAACATACCCAACTGCGGCCAGATTCCCAACCTGCCGCTGGGCGCCGTTGTGGAAACAAATGCGCATTTTAGCGCGGACTCTGTCCGGCCTGTATTTGCCGGGCCGGTACCGCAGAGCGTGTACCCGCTTGTAAGCAGGGTATGCGGTATTCAGGAAATGACCGTGGAGGCTGCCATGGGCCGGGATCTGGAGCTGGCGTTCCAGGCCTTCTGTATGGACCCCAATATGGAGCTGGGTCTTAAGGATGCCAGAATATTGTACAACACAATGGTAGAAAATACTGCGAAATACCTCACAATGTACCAGTAAGACAGGTATGCCGAGGGTTTCCATCTTGTTAAATCTCCCTTTTTTCAATATAATAAATGCAGCGGGAAGCCATGGTGTTTTCCATGAATGTCAGTTGCGTTTGTGCGGGGGGATAAAAAATGTATAGTCTGCTGCTTGTGGATGATGAAAGACTGGAGCTGGAAACCCTGAGGGATTATATTGCCTGGGAGAAACTGGGCTTTGACAGGGTATATACGGCAAGAAGCGGAAGGGATGCCTATGATAAGGTACTGCGGCTGAAGCCGGATGTGATGATTACCGATATACATATGCCGGTAATGAACGGAATTGAGCTGGCTAGGCAGATGTATGCGGACGGATGTACCACGAAGGTGGTGTTCCTGACCGGTTATGATGAATTTGAGTACGCCAAGGCCGCCCTTCAGGTGGAGGCCGTGGATTATATCCTGAAGCCGTTTTCTTTTGATAAAATCAGGACAGCTATGGATCGTGTGAAGGAGCTTCTGCATAAAGAGGAGCTGCTGAAGAAGTCTGTCAGGGTGTATGGGAAAAGGCTTTTATGCAAGGTGATTGATAACGAGGGCGAGTCCGGCAGGGAGGCCTGCCGGCAGTTCCTTGATATCTGTGAATGGGATAAGGAGGAATGGTTCGGGCTTGTTACCACCAAGGCCTGCCCGGAGGATTATATCATGGAACAGGTGGAAAACAGCCTGTCCGAGGTGGTGTATTCCATTCGGGGGGGGGTAAAAAGGGTACCTACTATCTGGTCCGTTATTTCGTGGATTTCAGGGAATCCGCAGAACGTATCTGCGCCAGGCTGGAAGAACTGGGGCTGCATACCTGCGTAATTTTTTATCCAGAAAAGCTGTCCGTAGATCAGCTTTATGATGCGGTCCGGTTTCTGGAGGAACTACGGGAACGCGCCTTTTATGTGCCGGGTGGAAATGTAATAAGCGCCAGGCAGTTGGAGGAGCAGGTAAAGCTTCTGGAAGGGGAGGAAGAAAACAGGGAGGTATCCCGCCGGATACTGGGAGAAATGAAGGAGCTTCTTCATACCCAGTGCCTGGAAAAGAAGGCGGACAGGCTGGAAGTTTTTTTACTGGAATATTTTGATAAACTGAATAATAACCCAAGAAAATGTTTTTATATCCTGGAGGAAATGAGCTTCTTTTTGTCGGAGATTTATGATGCCTGTGCGGCCCGGAAGAAGGAGACGCGGCTTCCCGGAAAACCGGAATTGAAAGCTGCCGTATATCAGGCGCTGAATCTGGAGGAGCTTCGCAGGTTTTGTCTGGAAAACGGACTGGAAGGAATCAGGAGGCTGGGAGACAGAAAAGCGGAGGAGAGCCGGAAATACGAGCATGTGGTGAGCTGTGTAAAGCAGTATGTGGAGGCACACTACGGGGATTCCATCTGCGTGGAGGCGCTTGCTTCAGATATCGGGCTGAGTCCGAACTATGTCAGAAGCCTGTTTAAGGAGAGCGAGGGAACCACGATAAATGAATGGATTGTGGAATTCCGTATGGAAAAGGCCTGCGCGCTATTAACGGACAGGCGGCTCAAGGTAAAGGAGATCAGCCGGATGGTAGGCTATGAAAACAGTTCTTATTTCTGTTCGGTATTTGCCAGACGCTTCGGTGTGTCTCCCAATGAATACCGGCTGGAAATACTGGGGTGAGCGGATGCGGCTGTTTCATGTCTGTACCTTGATGAGGATACGGAGGGAACAGCCGTTTTTTATATACGTAAGAGGAGTTAAAAAATGAATAAGCTTAAAATGACATTAAAAAACATCTCCCTGCGCTGGAAGTTCTTTTTCGGTTTTCTGATTACCTCCCTGGTGCCCATTGTGGGCTTCGGCGTCTATGCTTATACGAATACGGAAAAAATTCTGCTGGAACAAAGCTATGGCAACATGGAGGAAAACCTTGCCAGGGCCAGCAACAACATGGATATGGTTCTGGATGGTTATGAAAGCGCTTCCTCACTGATATTCATGAATAAGCAGGTCCAGGATCTGATTTCTGTGGACTTTACCAATTATGGGTATGAGGATCTGTACTACTACCTGAAGAACTATTTCGGTACGATGATGGCGATCAATTCGGATGTGAACACTTTTTCCATTTATACCACCAATCAGACGATCGCCCAGGATTATTATTTTATCTATAAGGTGACGGAGGAAATCGAACAGGAGGAGTGGTACAGACGCGCCAGGGCGGAAAATGGAAAGCCGGTATTTATGCGGGGCGGAGTAAATAAGGACGGAAATTATGTGTTTTACCTGGTGCGCTCACTGGATTATTACAGCTATGGAAGCCTGCGGAATGTCCTGCGCATGGAGATTGATGAGAAGCATCTTCTGGGTGTGATTTCCGAAGTATCCCGGGATGATGAAATGATGATTCTGGATGAGGAAAATCATGTGGTATCCTGTGCGGACAAGTCCCTTACAGGGCGTTCCATCTATGACATACTGGAGGGCTATGAAGGAGAAATCGGGAATAACAGGCGTGATACGGCGGTTTATGACGGCAAGGAAATGCTGGTCAGCTCCGTAACAAGCCCCCAGGGCTGGAAAATACTTTCCCTTGTTTCCGTTCCCATGCTGGAAATGAATATCCGTACCTCCGTGAAGAACGTCATAATGTTTGGACTGCTGGCAATCGGAATGTCACTGGTCTTTTCTGCTATTATTTCCATACTCATTACACGCAGGATCAAGGATCTGACAAAATCCGTGGAAAAGATGAAGGACGGCGTATTCGGTGAAAGAATTGAAGACGGAGGCAGAGATGAGATCGGCATTCTGGCGGAGGTTTTTTCTGACATGAGCCTTATGGTGAAGCATCTCATTAAGGATATTTATGAAAAGGAGCTGATTCGTAAGGCGGCGGAGCTGAACCTGCTTCAGGAACAAATCAACCCCCATTTCCTGTACAATGTCCTTTCCTCAATTACCTCCATGGCCATACGCAGCGGGAACTCGGAAATATCCGATATGGTGGATCATCTCGCTTTGTTTTACAGGATTTCCCTGAATAAGGGGAAAAATATCCTTACGGTAAGGGAGGAGGTGAAGCTCCTTGAGAATTATCTTGAAATACAGAAGGTCCGCTTCGGCGATGCCATTCAGATAACCTGTGATCTGGATGAGAATCTGATGGACTGTCTGATTATCAAGCTGATACTCCAGCCCATTGTGGAAAATGCGATTCATCATGCAATGAAGGATGAAACAGAGGTCCTTCATATTGCAGTCACGCTGAAGCAGGAGGCGGATTATATGGTATTTACCATCATAGATGACGGGGTGGGGATGGATGAAAATACCGTAAAGGAAATCAATTCCGAAATCCGGACTGCGGTGAGGGGCTTTGGGCTGAAAAATGTTTCCATCCGAATCCAGCTGCAGTATGGGCAGGACTACGGGGTAAAAGTGTACAGTAAAATAAATGAAGGAACCCGGGTTTTAATAAAACTGCCTATTGTCCGGAGCGGGGAAAAAGATAAACTGTAAAATTTCAACATATATTGTTATATTTTTATATAAATATTCTCTGAAAGGTATAAAAATGTGTAATTTTTATATGGAGTGTTAAATTTTAATATGTATGTATCGTTAAAAACGACGTATTATAAGCACGTAAAAGTTATTAATTGTACATATCTTACAGAGAAGGAGAGGTTACTATGAAAAAGGCTATAGCAATGTTTCTGACCTTGGCAATGGGAGTTTCCATGCTTGCCGGCTGCGGAAACAGCAGCACAACAACAGCGGGGGGAGAGAGCGCGGCAGGCGCAGCGGAATCTGTGGCAGACAGCGGGGAAACGCCTACGCTCACTTTTTTCGATAAGAACTCGGGTTCCAAGCAGTTTGACGATCCCGTAGCTCTTGAACTGATGAAACGGACCGGAATCAATATCGAGGTAGTGAACCCGACGGGAGATCCTGCGGAGAAGCTGGCGCTTATGCTGGCCGGCAAGGACTATCCCGACATTGTACTGATGGACAGGGGAAGCGATATTGTAAACAAATATATTGAAGCGGGGGCGCTTGTTAACCTGACGGATTATCTCGATCAGATGCCTAATGTCAAGGAGATGTACGGTGACACCCTGAAGAAAACGAGATGGACTGACGGACAGAACTATTATTTATCCAACTGGTATGGAATGGATCCCGACCCGGTAAGCGGATTTATTCTCAGATACGATATCATGTGTGAGCTGGTGGGCAAGGAAAGGGCGGACAGTGACGAACCCTTTACCACATCTGAAATCATGGAGGTATTCCGCCAGTATAAGGAAAAATATCCTGAGGTTGACGGGAAAAATACCTTTGCACTGACCCTTGGGGACGAACAGGACAGCAAGGGAGCCATCCTGGGCATGTATGGTATGAAAACCTATTATGAAAAGGACGGAAAGCTTTACTGGGAAATCAGAGATCCCAGATATCTGGAAGCCATGCATTTTATCAACGGTGTTTATGAGGAAGGACTCCTGGAGAAGGAATGGGTTTCCAACAACGATGAACTGTTTAACCAGAAGCTGTCAACCGGAAATATTCTGGGATACATCGGTGCATACTGGGCTGCCTGGACCGCGAATTCCAGCCTGAACAGCACCGTAGGACCGGATGCCAACTACCTTGCCTATAAAGTGGTTCCTGATGGCTATGATCCTGATAAGACAACACTGGGCGGGCGTTCTTCCCTGGGCTGGGATGCCATTGCCATTACCAATAACTGCAAGAACCTTGACGCCGCCCTGAAATTCATCGACTATTGCGCAAGCCAGGAGGGTCAGGATCTGATGTTATGGGGAATCGAGGGCGTGCACTGGACAAAAGACGGTGACACCTATGTGCCCAACGAAGAAATTCTTGACGGACTGCAGAACAATCTGGATAAGACCCGTGAAGAGACCGGTATTACCAGATGGACCTGGTTTGTAAGAAATGCCTCCACCCATAAAGACGGTTCTCCCAGCCGTATGCAGATGTCCAGAAAAGACATTACAGCGACCTGGGCGGATAAGAATCTGACCAATACCTATTGGGATACCGCTGAATTTGACAATCTGATTCCTACAGGAAGCGATCCTGTAGCCCTGAAGGCACAGAAAGTCCAGGATATCATCAAGCAGGCTTATCCAAAGATGATTAACGCAGCATCCCCGGAGGAAGTGGATAAGATTTATAATCAGATGCTCGCTGACTGCGAAGCCGCAGGCCTGGAAGAGGTAGAAGCGAAAATCAATGAAAATTACGCAGCGCGTATGGAAATCTGGAATGCGGATAACTAGGACAGCCGGTACTTATTAACATAAGAAGCTATTGGAAACGCGGTTTAAACAAACCGCGTTTCTTAAAAAAAGGGGGTATTAATATGGCGAAAAGTGCTGCAGTGAAGCCGCCTAAAAAACCGCTGAAAAGCAGACTGTGGAATCAGAGATATTTGTTTTTGCTGATGCTGCCGGCCGTTGTCTGGGTTGTATTTATATGCTATGCTCCAATGACCGGGCTTTACATGGCCTTCACAAACTATTCGCCCACAACGGAAGGGTATTTCCACGATCTGCTGGGAGCGCCGTTTGTAGGGGTGGACTGGTTTGAATATTTCTTTCAGAACGATTTTGTAATGATTATGCGCAACACGCTGGCTACCAGCCTTCTGACTCTGCTGTTTTCCTTCCCGGCGCCTATCCTGATCGCTATTTTCCTGAATGAGGTGCGCAGTATGCGGATGAAAAAGTTCGTGCAGACCGCATCCTATCTTCCCTACTTTATTTCCTGGGTTATTGCGGCGAATATTTTCCTCACCTTCCTTTCGGGTGACGGTGTGGTAAACGATATCCTTCAGTTCCTTCATTTTACGGATGAGGATATCCTGTTCTTCCAGAAGGGGCCTTATTTCTGGTGGATCATTGCAATCGCCAATACATGGAAGGTCATGGGCTATAACGCCATCATCTATCTGGCGGCGATTTCAGGCATAGATCAGGAACAGTATGAAGCGGCGGAGGTGGACGGCGCCAACCGGGTGCAGCGGATTATTCACATCACGCTTCCGGCAATCAGGCCTACCATCTGTATTCTGTTGATTCTCGCCATCGGAGGAATCCTGAATACAGGCTTTGAGCAGCAGCTGCTGATGCAGAACGATTCCATCCTGAATTATTCGGACGTGCTTGATACCTACGCTTACCGGTATGGTATGAAAAACGGGATGTATTCCTACGGCACCGCAGTTGGCCTGTTTAAGTCCATTGTATCGTTTATCCTGGTGCTGAGCGCCAATTCAATTACGAAGAAGCTGAACGATTCGGCACTGTTTTAAGGGAGGACGAGAGTTTGAAGGTTCCCTTCAAACTACTGATTAATGCTGTATTGCAGGCAAGCCTGTGATATGCAGGGGGTAAGAACATGAAAAATAGAAAAATCAGACATAGAAGCAAGGAAGACTGGATTCTTGATATCCTTAAGGTTATCGTTCTCTCCGTGGTTACTATTATTACGGTATATCCGTTCTGGAATATTTTTATTATTTCTATCAACGACGCCACGGATGCCATCCGCGGAGGGCTGTATTTCCTTCCCAGAAAGCTGAGCTTTTCAAGCTATATGGAAATACTCACCAAGAAAACATTCCTTGGCTCCATCAAGGTGAGCGTGGCAAGGACGGTCATCGGAACGCCCATAGCAGTGCTGGCAACCTCCATGCTTGCCTATTCACTGTCCAGAAAGGATCTGGTAGGGCGTAAGTTCTGGAACCTGCTGTTTATTTTCACCATGTATTTCGGCGGCGGGCTGGTTCCGTACTATATGGTGTTAAAGGGGATTCACATGCTGAATACCTTCTGGGTATTTATTTTCCCGCTGATGATGAGTGTATACAATATGATACTGGTAAGATCCTATGTGGAATCCATGCCGGAATCCCTGTTTGAGGCGGCGAAGATAGACGGCGCCACGGATCTGACCGTATTTTTCCGGCTGGTGCTGCCGCTGGCGAAGCCGATTCTGATGACGATAGGTTTGTTTGTGGCGGTCAACCAGTGGAACTCCTGGTTCGACGCTTACCTGTATACATCGTCCCAGAGCCTGAAACCCATGCAGTCCGTGCTGGTGGAAATCCTGAACCAGTATCAGACGGGAGGGAGTGTATCCCAGCAGATGTCAAACGCGAAATCCGGAATGACGGTGACGCCGGACAGCATCCGGATGGCTGCAACCATGGTGGCGACCATACCGATCATTATGGTATATCCTTTTATCCAGAAATATTTTGTCAAGGGAATTATGCTCGGAGCGGTTAAGGCCTGATTAAAAACAGGCATTCGGACGATGTTTACTATGGGGGTTAATTATGGTTTATAACAGGGGAAATGATAAAATAAATATATGCCTGGATCAGGAGAGCGGCACTTATTCACTGGAGCTTCAGGGGGGAGCTCTTAAGGATATGTGCGCGGCCGTCAGGCTTAAGGACGGAAGGCTTTTAAAAACCACAGATCTGTGGAAGCATGAAATATCGGAAACACAGAGCGATGAAGAGCCGGGGCGCTGCCGGAAGGTGTGCTTCCTCCATTCCGGCGGTCAGGAGTGGAGACTGGTCCAGGAATTCTGTATTTACGCAGACTTCCTGACCGTATCCGCCGCGCTGCTTGGCAGCCGGGAAACACAGAGCAACTATATTGCGCCGCTCTGCCCCGGAGAGGAAGGAAAACTGGATATGGAGGGGGACATCCGTTTCCTGTCCGCGCCCTTTGACAATGACAAATGGGCAAAATTCGTGGATTATCCCATCCAATATGCCCGGATGTCCTATGAATTCACGGCGCTTCATGAAGAAAACAGCGAAGCGGGGCTGGTTTTGGGTTCCGTGGATCACGATCACTGGAAAACAGGCTTTCTGGCGGAAACAGAAGAAGGAAGCGGCATAACAGGCATTCGCGCGGTTTGCGGCGCGGCGACGGAGGATACCAGGGATCTCAATGGCATAGCCCATGGCTATGTGCACGGGATCTGATGCTGCGGGATGAGCATGGAGAGGTGCTTCCGCCGGTGGACGGACTTTATTCACTGGATGCAACCCATCCCGGCGTGCTGGAATATATGGAATATGTGACCGGAAAGCTGATACAATGGGGGTACAGGTTGGTAAAGACAGATTTTACGGGCCATGGCTGCCGGGAGGGTGTATTCTATAATAAAGACATTACCACAGGGGTGGAGGCTTACAATTACGGAATGAGCCATTTTGTAAGATGCCTTTCTGAGGAAAGGGCCGGTTATCCCATTCTTATCAGCCTTTCCATTGCCCCGATTATGCCTCACGGCTACGGCCATGCCAGAAGGATTTCCTGTGATTCCTTCGGGAGCCTGGATCAGTCGGCTTATCTGAATAACTGCATCACCTATTTATGGTGGATGAATGACTGTCTGTACCGCTTTAATGATCCGGATCATATCGTTACCTATAAAACCTATGACAAGCATACCACGACGCCGGAAGAGGGTATTACCCGTATGAATACGGGAGTTATCTGCGGCGGCCTGATGCTTGCCAGCGATGATTACGGAATGCCTGCCGCCCGTGAACGTTCCCGCCTGGTGCTTACCAATGAGGAGGTAAACGCTGTGGCCAGAAAAGGCGGAGCCTTCCGCCCCGTATCGGGCGCACGGGGAGAATTTGCGGCGGATGTATTTATGAGGCAGGAGGAGGACGCGGTACTGGTGGGAGTATTTAACTACAGCCTGTCGGACGAACGCCATATGGAAATCCCTCTGGAAAAGCTGGGACTTTCCGCCGGGGAAAGGTATACAATAAGAGATCTGTGGAGCAGACAGGAAACAGAGGCTGACAGCGGAGTTATCAGGGTTTCTTTAATACCCGCACAGTCAACCATTCTGAGAATCACAAAAGGATAAGAAAAAATAATGCCCGCCTGAGCGGACAGATGGGAGAAAATTAAGTATGAATTGGGAAGGCCTGATTTTAGACGAAGAAACCGGACGCTTTACCCTTCGCTTTGCAGGAGGGGAATGCAGGGATTTATATGCGCAGGTAAAGCTGCAGGACGGCACCTGCCTGAAAACAACGGATATGAAGCTGCATAAAAAAAGGGAGACGGAGGTTACCACCGAAATAGGAAGCTGCCGCAGGGCGGAGTTTGTGCATGAGGACGGAGGCAGGATACAGCTGATACAGCAGTTCGACCTCTATGAAGAATACATGACCATCCGCTTGACCGCAAACAGCCCTGATACAATCACCACCAACTGCATGACGCCTGTCTGCGGCCATGGAGAGCAGCCGGTCCTTTCTATGGAAGGAGAAGAAATCCGCTTCCTCTCCGCCCCCTTTGACAACGATAAATGGGCAAAATTCGTGGACTATCCGGTAAAATATTCTTCCATGTCCTATGAATTCACCGTAATCCATCCTAAGGAGGCCGCGTCCGGCCTGGTTATGGGCTCCGTGGATCACGACTGCTGGAAGACAGGCTTTTCCGCCAAAACCGACAAGGACGGAAGCATTGTGTGCCTGGAAGCGATCTCCGGCGTAGCAACGGAAGACACAAGGGATCTGGACGGCGCCAGACACGGATATCTTACCGGGAAAGAGATCAGCAGCGCCCGTATTTTCCTGGGTTGGTTCGAAGATTTCCAGTCCGGCCTTGCGGTATATGGAAAAGCCAATGCGGCGATCCGTCCTGCCCTTCCCTGGAATGGCCCTGTAATCTTCGGTTGGAACAGCTGGGCAGCCCTGATGGGCAAGGTATCCTTTGAAAAATATAAGGAAGCCTGTGATTTTATGAAATCCATCAAGGATACCTACCAGGGATCGGATGGCAAACAATATGTAAACTACGATGCGGCGTGGGGCCGCTTTACCAACAAAATGCGCGACTCCGTGGCCTATGCGGAAGCAAACGGCCAGGAACCGGGAACATACTACAGCCCCTTTATCACCCACGAACACCAGTTTAAACAGGAAGTGCCCGGCACCAACGGAAACTACCTGTTTGAAGACCTTCTCCTGCGTGACGAAGACGGAAAGATCCTTCCCCAGATAGACGGCCTGTATTCTCTGGATCCCACACATCCGGGCACACTGGATTACATCTCCTATGAAACGGACAACATCATAAAGTGGGGCTTCCGCAGTGTCAAAACCGACTTTGTTGGCCATGGCTGCCGCGAAGGCGTATTTTACAACAAAGAAATCACCACCGGCGTACAGGCCTTCAACTATGGAATGAGCCATTTCATAAAATGCATCTCCGAAGAACGGGCAGGCTACCCCATTTTTATCAGCCTCTCCATCGCGCCCATAATGTCGCACGGCTACGGACACGCCAGAAGAATATCCTGCGACGCCTTCGGAAGCCTGGACCAGTCAGCCTACCTGAACAACTGCATCACCTACCTCTGGTGGATGAACGACTGCCTCTACCGCTTCAACGACCCGGACCACATCGTAACCTACAAAACCTACGACAAACACTCCACCACCCTGGAAGAGGGCAGGACCCGCTACCACACTGGCGTGATCTGCGGAAGCCTGATGCTCACCAGCGATGACTACGGAATCCCCGAAGCCAGGGAACGCGCCAGAACGATCCTGACAAACGAGGAAATCAACGCAATAGCCAGAAAAGGCGAAAGCTTCCGCCCTGTTTCCGGGGCCGCCGGAGAATTCGCCGCCGACACCTTCGTCCGCAAAGACGAGGATGCCACAATAGCCGCAGTATTCAATTACAGCCTGTCCGACGAGCGCCTTGTAGAAATCCCCCTGGAAAAACTGGGCCTCACCCCCGGACACCCTTACAAAGTAAAAGACCTCTGGACCAAAAAAGTAACAGAACCCCAGTCCAACACCCTCCGCCTCACCCTGCTGCCCGCACAATCCACAATCCTGAAGATCTACCAATAAATCAACACAAATAGTTTATGACATTAATATAAAAATGACTGTGGATCCCCCACCTGCAGAATATCACTACAGTTACGGGATCCACAGCCCTTTTTCCCCCAAATCCTTTATCCCACTATTTAGTAGTGGTATTCAATATTCTTCCGGCCAGCCAGTGAGGTGCCAGCCATGTTCGGTCCCAGGGCGGGGGCGGCGGGGAGTGTTTACAGAACCATTGGAAAAAACGGTGATGTTTCTTACTGCCCCGAAAGGCCAGGATTCCGCCGCCCCTAGCGGCTTGTCTGACGAAGACAGCAGACGCCAGTCGCTGTCTGAGGAGTTCCAGCCGCGTTGGCGAAATCCTGGCTTTTCGGGACAGTTAGAAACACCCCGTTTTTGAGACTGGCTCAGTAAACCCCCCCCGCCGCCCCCGCCCTGGGACCGAACATGGCTGGCACCTCACTCCTCCCCCGCCAAAAGAATTATGGAATTTCCCTCCCAATTATGTTAGGATGATAAAGAAAATATTTCAGAGGAGGATTCAGATGAGCATAAGAATTGGCATATTAGGCTATGGAAACCTGGGCAGAGGCGTAGAATGTGCGATTAAGCAGAACCCGGATATGGAACTGGCGGCAGTATTTACAAGACGCGCGCCGGAATCCGTCAGGATTCAGACACAGGGCGTTCCTGTCTGCAGAATTGAAGATGCGGTGCAGATGCAGGATAAAATCGATGTCATGATTCTCTGCGGCGGAAGCGCCACGGATCTGCCTGTGCAGACACCTGAGTTCGTGCAGTATTTTAATGTAATAGACAGTTTTGACACCCATGCGAAGATCCCGGAACACTTTATGGCTGTTGACGAGGCGGCGAAGAAGAGCGGAAAGGTAGGCATCATTTCCTGCGGTTGGGATCCGGGTATGTTTTCACTGAACCGCCTGTACGCAAACGCGGTACTCCCGCAGGGTAAGGATTATACCTTCTGGGGCAAGGGTGTCAGCCAGGGACATTCCGATGCCATCCGCCGGATTGAAGGGGTAGCGGATGCAAGGCAGTACACCATTCCCGTGGACGAAGCGCTGGCCAGCGTTAGAGCCGGAGAAAACCCGGAGCTGACCACCAGGCAGAAGCATACGAGAGAATGTTTTGTGGTAGCGCAGGAAGGAGCGGATAAGGCGCGTATTGAAGAAGAAATCAAGACGATGCCCAACTATTTTGACGAATACGATACCACCGTACACTTTATCAGCGAAGAGGAAATGAAGCGGGATCACAGCGGCATCCCTCACGGCGGCTTTGTCATCCGCAGCGGTAAGACAGGCTGGAATGAGGAGTTTGGGAACGTGATTGAATACAGCCTCAAGCTGGATTCCAATCCGGCCTTCACTTCTTCCATACTGGTGGCTTTTGCAAGGGCGGCATACCGTCTGGCAGAAGAAGGACAGTCCGGCTGCAGGACAGTATTCGATATCGCGCCCGCCTATCTGAGCGCAAAGAGCGGTGAGGAACTGCGCAGAACCATGCTGTAAGCAGAAGAAAAAGATACATGAAAATTGCCTGGATACAGGCCGGATGGCCTGAAAAAAGGGCGCGGAAATTACTAAACCCGGAGGATTGATGAATCTTCCGGGTTGTTTTTTTGAAGTATGATACCATATATAGTGAATTTGTTCTTTTTTTCTGTATCCCCGGTTTCTGCCATGCGCCATGTTTCCTGTCCTTTCAGAAGCAGGAAGTGTCTGGTCCGTCCGGGGTATGGCAGGATGGATTTTGGGGTTTGCAGATTCGGTTAGCCCTGTGCGGAGGATGGGGCCTGCGGCGTACCCATCTGGCATAAAGGGTGATATCTCCGGTACTGCCCTGGGGGATTACCGTGACCTGTCTGCCTCCCCCGGGAGCATTATACCAGCCGGAAAAACGGAATCCGGTGCGCTCTCCGGGTGGCAGCAGCCGGATATCAGGAGAGACGGCCGTATAGGATTCCGGATTGGGATGGGAGCTTCCCTCCAAATTTTCATAGCGGATAGCATATACAATGGGAATCAGCCAGACCTGCGTCTGATTTCCGTTCAGCCTTATTTCCCAGCCATCGAAATCCTGAGGCGGTTTCCGGAAGGCATCGGCGTCCTGCTGCGTAAGAGTGGTATGTGGGGGAGTGCCTTCTCCGGCAATGACAGGCTCTCCCTCCGGATTGGGTGATACATATCCGGAATTGTCCAGCTGTATTACGGACCCGGAATCCAGGCTGCCCTGAAGGAAGACCACGGCGTCACGATCTTCAATATAAAAACCATTGGTTATATCCCTCAGCCCTTCAATATAGAATTCTCCATTATTATAAATTCCCGGCGCATAGGACGAGGCCCGGTTCTCCCCGCCTTTGCCCAGCGAGGCCTGGTTCAGCTTATAGACCTGGGAGCCGATATCGTTGTATATTCCGCCGCCCACCCCCGCCTGATTCAGAAAAATGTCACCGCCTGTAAGAATGGCTGTGCTGCCGCCGTGGTTCCACAGGCCGCCTCCCTGTCGGCGGGCCGTATTGGAGTGTATGCTTCCGCCCGACATATCCAGCATGGAGCCCTCCGCCAGGCTGACGCCGCCCCCGGACTGCAGGGCGCTGTTCCCTGAAATATCCGTTCCCGGCCGGATAAGAAGCCGCCCCGGAATACAGCAGATGCCGCCGCCGTGACCGCCGAAACTATTTTCTTTGGCACCGGCCCGGTTATTTTGGACGAGCACTTTGCCCTGAAGCGTAAGCGTTCCGTTTGCCGTATTGCAGTAAATACCGCCCCCGTTGCCGATACGGCAGGTATTATTAGTGACGGAGGAGGCATCCGTAATCAAAAGGGATGCGCCGCCTCCTCCGTTCCAGATGGCGCCGCCGCTGTTATTGATAGCTGTATTGCCTGAAAATGTGCTGTTTTCCACGGAGGTATCCAGCGTCCCGCTGCCGGAAAAGAGGCGGAGGGCGCCGCCCTCGTAACCGGCCGTATTGGAGAGCAGCCTGGAATTTATAAAACGGACGGTTCCGGTGCTGCCGTTGCTGTAATATATGGCGCCGCCGCTGTTGCCGGCCTCATTTTCCGCAAAACGGCAGCCATCCGAGAGAAAAAAGGTTTCGGCCTCACTTCCCAGGAGGATTGCGCCGCCGCTGCCGGAGGAGCGGTTGGAAAGGAAGCTGCTGTCGGCGGCAGTGAAGGAACAGGCGGACAGGCCGGCGTACAAAGCGATGGCCCCGCCGGAGGCCGAGGCCTGATTTCCCTCCAGCAGACAGCTTTGAAGATGGATTTCGGAGGGGTGTGCCAGGGAGCGGTTCTGAAGCCACATGCCGCCGCCGCTGCCGGAGGCGTCGGTGGTGGCTGTATTTTTTATCAGGCTGCTGTTTTGGGCGGAGAGGGAAAAACCTGCGTCGGAAAGCAGATAAAGCATTCCTCCTGTACCGGCCGTATTTTCCCTGAATACAGTACCGTCGATGCTGATGGAGACGGGCTGCAAAACCGCTGTCAGACAGACTGCACCGCCGTTATTGGAGGCCCTGTTTGCCGATATCGGAGACGTGGTGGATATTTCAAGCCGATCTCCCGCATTGGCGCTGTAGAAGTAAACGCCGCCGCCATGATATGCGCTGTTCCCGGCAAGCAACATGCTTCCTGTAAGCTTCAGAAGCGAGGATGCCGCCCCGCCGCTGCGATAGCCGGAAAAAAAGATGCCGCCGCCGGAGGAAGAAGCGCTGTTCCCGGTAATCCTCACCTCATCGCCTATGGTCAGGGAAATGCCTGCGCCCGATGTGAGGGAATGGCAGCAGATGCCGCCGCCGTTTGCCGCCGAATTATCCGCAATGACTGCGTGATCTGAAAACTCCATACGATCATTGGAGGTCCCGGGAAACATGGCGGCAGCGCCTCCGGAGGTTTTGGACACACAGCCTGTAATCCGGGAATTGCCATTCATTACAAGTAAATTGGCCAGGGTGGGGGCAGCCTGCAGACAGACGCCGCCGCCTTCCGCCGCAGAATAATTGTTCCGCAGGATACAGCCGTCCTCCAGATAGAGAGAGCCGCCGTTTACGCAGATCAGAGAACGGTTGGCGCTGTCGGATGCGGAATGGGCAGCCATATCCCCGTCCAGAATAATGTTGTTCAGATGCAGGGAAGCCCCCGATGCGACACGGAACAGGTTTTGGCTGTAGCCGGCGGCTTTCGTCAGAGCAAAAACATCCGGGAAAAGACTGCTTATGGTAACGTCACGGCCGACTTCCAGTTGTTTTGTAACAGGGATGTCAGCCGTCAGCTGAATGGAAGGGTCTGTTCCGGCAAGCGCTGCCGAAAGTTCGGATTCATTGGAAACCTGTGCCATAGGGTATCACCTTTTTTTACATAATACCCTATTGTATGCAGGAGGCGCATAAAAAGAGCCAGTTTCAGGGGAAAACAGAACAAGCAGGAAGAGTGCCCGGAATGGTTTCAAAATAGAGCAACGGCCGAAGCCCGAGGCGTGAAGTATAATGATGGCGAACTGAGCAGCAGATGTAAAACAAGATGGTAAAACCTGACGGACTGTGCTAGAATAAAACAAAAGCCGGCCGGCAGCATATCCGGGAAAATATTTTCCGGCCTGACGGGGAGTCCCCGCCGGGAGTTAGAAACAGTGGGCATGCAGAATACTGCATGCAGAATCCTGCACCCGTAATCCGCTCCAAAGTACATCCGCACACTTCCGTGTGCACACCGCCTTCGGCTGTACATTTCCGCAGCTTACGGTATCGGTGTATTGTGCCGTCCGGCTTATCAAAGCTATGAGCAACGCGTGAGGATAAAAGAGGAACTGCATGGGATGCTCACATGCGGTTCCTCTTTTTGATTTTTACCGTGAAAATATTTTCCATGCTGTCAAGTATTTTTATTGTCCCTGTTTTTCACGAAAGGAGGAGGCTCCTGTATGTCAAATTCGCAGCTTTGGAAATACTGTACCAAAGAACAATGCCAGGACTTTATCCTTTCGCTGGATCTTGTCCCTCACAGCGCCGGTATGAGCAGGGAAAAGCAGCTTGCCTGTCTTTATATGCTCAGCAACCGGGGGGCGGAGAATTACCATAAGGAGATTCTGACAAAAAAGGATGGCGGGACAAGGACGCTTATGGTTCCCTGCAGCCTGCTGAAGGCCGTGCAGCGCAATATCCTGCACCATGTGCTGGAGCAAAGGCCCGTATCGGATTGCGCCAGGGCCTATCGGAAAGGCACGGACATCCTGGCCAATGCCGGGCCGCATACCGGGAGAAAGCAGGTGCTCAAGCTGGATATCAGCCATTTTTTTGACAGCATTCTCTTTCCCAGGGTTATCAGCGCCGCCTTCCCGGATACGCTGTTTCCTCCGGCCGCCGCCGTGCTTCTGGCAAATCTGTGCTGCTGCCGGGAACGCCTGCCCCAGGGCTCTCCGGCTTCCCCGGCCATCTCCAATCTGGTGATGCGCCCCTTTGATGAATCCATGAGGCGCTGGTGTGAAGCGAGACAGATCGTATACACCAGATACTGCGATGACATGACCTTTTCCGGAGATTTTGATCCCGCCGCTGTTTATCAAAAGGTAAAAAGCTATCTGGAGGCGATGGGATTTTCCTTAAATGAAAAGAAAACAAAGCTCCTGAAGGACGGCGTACGCCAGAGTGTGACGGGAATTGTGGTCAATGAAAAGCCCCAGGTCTCCAGGGATTACCGTAAAAAACTGCGGCAGGAGATCTATTACTGCATGAAATATGGCGTAACGGGGCATCTTGAAAGGCTGAGGGAGGAGACCGGGAATGCGGTGGAGGAGCAGAGGTATATATGTTCTGTCCTTGGAAGAATCCAGTTTGTGCTGCAGGTGAATCCGGAGGACAGGGAATTTGCGGAATACTGCAGGATATGGAAAGAGCGGTTTGTAAAATAATCGGAAAAGGCTACAGCAGGTGCAGGGGAAAATGAGTATTTAATTCAGGCTGTTATAAAGGCCACGCAGTATTACGGCGGGCCGTAAATATAAAAGGAGGGTATTTTTTATGGAAAAACAGGTTAAAGGGGTGGCACATGCAGCATTTAATGTGTCGGACATGGATAAGGCGGTTCAGTTCTACCATGATGTTTTCGGCTTTGAGAAAGCGTTTGAGATGGCGCATCCGGTGACAGGGGAGCCGTGGATTGTATACCTCCATGCCGGTGGCAGCCAGTTCATTGAATTATTTTACGGAGGGGTTAACCCTCATGAATATAAGGACGGCAACATCGGTTATTCCCACATCTGCTTTGAGGTTGCGGATATTAACAAAACCGCGGAGCAGATTGTAAAGGCTGGAGCCGTACTGGATTCGCCCGTGTCCCAGGGGCTGGATAAAAACTGGCAGTGCTGGACCCATGATCCGGACAACAACCGGATTGAACTGATGCAGATGGAGGAAGAATCCCTGCAGAACCAATTCTTAAGAGAACATAAACTGTGACGGAAGGGAAAACCTGATGCGGCGCGTCTGCTGCATCAGGTTTTCTGCTCCTCCCGGAAACCCTCCATTATAACACCAGACTGTTCCGGTTATGCTAAGGTAATACCGTAAGGAGGCGCTGCAATGAATACCTACAGGACATCGGAAGTTGCTGAAAAAATCGGGATACATCCCAATACGGTGCGGCTGTATGAGGAGCTGGGACTGATTCCCAGGCCCCAAAGACAGGGCAACGGCTACAGGGTTTTTACCGATCTGCATGTGGAACAGTTCCGTCTTGCCAGGCTTGCTTTTCAAATTGAGGTAATGCAGAATGGGCTGAGGAAAAAAATAATTCATATGGTAAAAGTGTCCGCCGCCGGAGATTATGATACGGCGCTGGAGCTTACCCGGGAATATATAGACCAGGTCAAAACTGAAATTACCAATGCGGAGGAAGCCATTGAAAGCGTAAAGCAGATTCTGCATGGGGAATGCTGCGGGAACACCTGCTTTTTAAAACGCAAGGAGGTGTCAGAACAACTGAATATTTCAATGGATACCCTGAGAAACTGGGAAATGAACGGCCTCCTGACTGTAAAACGAAGAAAAAACGGTTACCGGATTTATACGGAAGAGGATATCAGACGGCTGAAAATCATCCGCTCCTTAAGATGTGCGAATTATTCCCTGGAGGCTATTTTATCCATGCTCAGCCAGCTAGCCGAAAATCCGGATCTGGACATAAGAAAAGCGCTGGACACACCGAGACCTGATGCGGAAATCATTGCGGTGTGCGATAAGCTGATAACCTCCCTGACGTCTGCAGAGGAAAATGCATGTCAGATGCTTTGCATGCTGCAGAATATGAAAAGAAGGTTCGGAAAACCCTCCAGTTAACCACCAGTGTTTGCTTCCGTGCTATCCTTGTCCCTGTAAAAATACGAAGAGGAGGCAATGATATGCAGGAAGTAATCAAGGTGGAACAGCTTACCAAATCCTATGGCGCCCTCCGGGCGGTTGACGGCCTGAGCCTGTCTGTGGCACGCGGCATGGTATTCGGGCTGCTTGGCGCAAACGGTGCGGGAAAGTCCACAACCATTGAATGTATGCTGGGCACGAAAAAGCCGGAAAAGGGAAGCGTCACCATATTGGGAAACAGCCCCACGGCGGACAGGAAGGCGCTTTTTAAAAAAACAGGCGTTCAGTTCCAGGAGAGTAATTATCAGGAGCAGATCAGAGTGGCGGAGCTGTGTGAGGTAACTGCATCCCTGTACCGGAATGCGTCGGATCCGGCGGCGCTGCTACAAAGGTTTGGGATTGGGGATAAAGGAAAAAGCCTGGTAAAGGATCTGTCCGGCGGACAGAGGCAGCGGCTTTTCATCGTTCTCGCGCTGATTCCCAATCCGGAGGTGGTCTTTCTGGACGAACTGACCACCGGCCTGGATGCGAAGGCCCGTCGGGAGGTATGGAAAATACTTTCCGATTTGAAAGAAAAGGGCCTGACCATCTTTCTGACCTCCCATTTTATGGACGAGGTGGAGGCTTTGTGCGATCGTATCTGCATTTTAACAAAGGGAAAAAGCGTCTTTTACGGAACGGTTTCCGAGGCGGTGGAAAAAAGTCCCTGTGAGAAGTTTGAGGATGCATACCTTTGGTATACGGATGAGGAGGAAACGGCCCATGAAAACATTTAAAACCATGCTGAAAACTGAACTGAAGCTGTCGCTGCGCGGGATGGACATGGTCATTTTTGCGATCTGTGTTCCGCTGGTGGTCCTGGTTATTCTGGGAATCATTTATGGCGATAAACCTGCCTTTGAAGGCGCCGGATACAGCTTCCTGGAGCAATCCTTCGGTGCGCTGGCTGCAATTTCCATCTGCGCCGGCGGTGTTATGGGTCTGCCGCTGGTAATTTCGGATTACCGCAGCAGGAAAATACTGAAACGGTATCAGGTAACCCCGGTCAGCCCGGCCATGCTGCTGTTTGTGCAGGTGACAATCTATAGTATCTACGCCGTGGTGTCCCTGCTGTTGCTGTATTTTGCGGCCGCACTTTTCTTCGGATATAGGTTCCGCGGGTCGGTGCTCAACTTTGCCGGAGGCTATCTGCTGGTGCTGGTGTCCATGTTCAGCATCGGCATGCTGGTGGGCGGGGTTGCCCCGAATACCAAAATGGCGGGGGTGATTGCCAGCATTCTGTATTTCCCCATGTTGATTTTCTCCGGGGCTACCCTTCCTTATGAGGTAATGCCTGCTGCCATGCAGAAGGCAGCGGATATTCTGCCGTTAACGCAGGGAATCAAGCTGCTGAAGGCCGCTTCCCTTGGGCTGGGGGCGGAAAACGTGCTGGTGTCGGTGATTGTGATGGCGGTGATTGCTGTGGTTTGTATTGGCGTAGGAATCCGGTGGTTTCAGTGGGAATAGGGCATTGCCCTGTTCTCCAAAGTTCTTTTTTGTTCAAATCCTGGTTAGGATGATTTTCTCGCTTTAATGACAAAAACCGTGGGCAGCATCAATGCCTTTCTTCCAAAATCATCCTCTGCCGCCATCGCTTTTTCTCTGTCGGTCTGTTCCGTCAGCTTTTCAATGACAAAGCCGTTATCGGCCAAAGCGTTAATGTACGTACTCAACATACGGTTGGACAGCATAATCTCCTTGTCACTCATTTCAGCGCGATACCATTCTTCATTAAAATAGGAATTACTGAAAATAAGTCTGCCGTTTTCCACCGAAACACACTTATGTATCGGATGTGACCAACCGAAGACGAATACGCCGTCTTTTTTTAAATAGGAATGGATATTCTGAAAGGTTTTGTCCAAATCAGTAGTCCAGCCTATTCCGTAAACGGAATATACCAAATCAAAATAATCAGCTGGCAGCCCGCATTTATCCTCCATGGGGGAGCAGACGAGCTTTGCATTGATTTTGTGCGCTTCAAGAAAATCTTTCGTGCGTCCAAGCTGACTTGCAGATATATCCAGCCCCCACAGTTCTGCCGCCCCATTATCAGCGGCATATTTTAATGAACGGCCGTTGCCGCAGCCAATCTCAAGAACTTTTTTCCCGGAAAGATTTCCAAGCAGATGCAATTTGTCTTCTGAGGGGAAAAAACTGCCCCAGTCCGGCAGGGCAGTCGCCCCCAGGAACTCACTGCCTATTGTGCTCCAAAACTCATTATTTGTTTTATGCGCTTCGGAAATCTCCATTTCCACATTATCCACCTTACCTAAAACCCTGCCGCCGACAATGTTCTTTTTCATTATCTCCGCTTCTTTTGCAAGCGCCATCATATTTTCCTCTGCTTTCTTTTTGTAATCAGCATCGGTCAGCCTTTCCCCTGAAAACAATTCGTTAAGATCTGTTTTCAGAACTTTACAAACCGGCTGCATTAAGGATAATTCGGGCATTCCGTTGCCGCATTCCCATTTGCTTACGGTTTTGTCGCTGATGCCAAGAATATCAGCAAATTCACGCTGGGTTAAATTCTGCTGCTTTCTCATTTCAGCAATAAATCTGCCTGTTTTTACCTGATTCATGCCGACACCGCCTTTCTTGGAAGGATTATATGATAAGTGGCTGGGTAATCACACCCACGAAGCGTAGAGTTTGTATTATCCTGGGATTATATCATAGCAGTACAACGAAGTTAGTGTAAAATTATAGTTGGCAAATAGAATAAGATATTTTAGTTATGTTAACAAAAATAGGAAGCAGAGAATAAATCGCTACTTCCCAACCGCACAGTTTTTCTTTATGATGCTAATTGTCGAGAAAAACATGGAAAGGAAACTGTGAGAAGAATACTATTGTAAACGAGGAACTTATATCATTCAAGGAGTTAGAGAAAAAAATTTATTCTTATGTGTGCAAACTTGCCAGGGGGATTACGGAACAAATCAGCAGCACCTGTGGTCAGGGCATCAGTGACGGTGGTGCCCTAAATATGATGCAACGCCTTGGAGAACGGATTGATGGAGAAGAATTGCATGCAGTAAAACAGATGGATGCAGACCAGACAGAGGGTAAGAAAGTCATACCGGTTCTCTTTGAAGAAATATCATTTTAGAAAAACAATAGGAAATTTGCCAACGTTACTTGACACAAACATAAATCCAGGAACAGTTGAATACATGGGAAAACCGTGATAAAATAAACGCAAGCATAATTTTCTAATAAATCTTGGCCATGTGCCATCTGTTTACAAATCTCAATTCAGAAACTCTATGCTTATTATCCAACAAAGAAAGCAGGGGCGGATGAATGGGAAAGCCGCTCCGAACAAAAGCAGAAAGGAGCAGCTTATGACAGAAAAACTGCACGTAGTAAGAAACCAGAAGGATACGGTATTCCGAATGCTGTTTCGGGAGAAGAAGGAGCTGCTGGAGCTGTATAATGCCTTGAATGACTCGGCATATAACAGCCCGGAGAAGCTGACAATTTATACACTGGAAAATGCGATATACATGAATTTTAAGAACGACAGCTCATTCCTGCTGGATTCCGAGCTAAATCTGTATGAGCATCAGTCCTCGTATAATCCCAACATGCCGCTGCGTGATTTGGTTTATATCGCAAAGCAGCTTGAAAAATACACACGGAATGATACGATATATTCTTCTGCCCTGGTAAAAATACCGGTGCCCAGATTCGTTGTATTTTACAATGGTACGGATGTGCAGCCGGACAGGCAGACCCTGCGGTTATCGGATGCCTTTGAAAAAAAGACGGCGGAACCGGAACTGGAGTTGAAAGTCCTCATGCTGAACATCAACTTTGGCCATAACAAGGAGCTGATGGACAAAAGCCGGACATTGAGGGAGTACGCCCAATACGTGGATCGGGTCAGGAAATATGCGAAGCTGATGCGGATTGAGGAAGCGGTGGAACGGGCAGTGGCGGAATGCATCAAAGAAGGAATTCTGGAGGACTTCCTGTCGTCACAGAAAGCGGAGGTGATAGCGGTGTCAATTTTTGAATATAACGAAGAAGAGGAAATGAAAAAAATCCGTGCAAGCGAATATCGGGAAGGAAAAGCCGATGGAAAAGCTGAAGGAAAAGCTGAAATTGTAGCCATCATACGTAAAAAGACAGGAAGAGGTCTTGATTCAGAGAAGATAGCGGAAATCTTGGAGATGGATCCCGATTATGTAAAAAGGATTTCCGATCTGCTGGTCGAGGATCCTGACAGATCCGATTTACAGGTGGCGGAAATTCTTGTCGGACAGAAAGAACCGCAGTAAAATATAGAAGTGTTCTCCAATGGAACATGAATTAATAATTTTAAGAGAAAGTCCCGGTTTTCCGCCGGGATTTTTGTGTTACAATAAATTTAATAAAAAGGCGGTTTATGGAGGTGTGGAATGAATAACCTTGAAAAGGTCAGCCATGAGACTATGGTATTTATGCGGGGAAAATACAGGCTTTATGAAATCGGGGATGGCAGGGATGAACTGAAATTTAAACAGGGGCAGAAAACTATCCTTACCGTCTACACACACGAAGATAAATTTACCTTTTTAATTATTTTCGAGGAAAAAGAGCGGGAGGTCTTTGAAGCCCGGCGGGATGAATTTTCAAAGGATATCCTCAATTATTATGACGATGCAAAAACATATCATGATGGAAAGTGGATATTTATTGATGTTACGGAGCCTGCGCAGCTTGAAGAGGTGAAGCGGCTGATACAGATAAAGAAAAAGCCGAACCGTAAACCGTTCCCCAAAGAAACGGCGGTTTACTCAAAATGCGGCCAGCGCTGTGATTTGTGCGTACATTATACAGGCACAACTGAGGAGCAGCGGGCTGTCATGGAACCCCTCCTGAATAAAATGTGGGAGAATAACGATTGGAGTATGCGCTGTAACGGCTGTTACAGCGATGACTGCTATTGCAAGGATGACCCCTGTAATGCAAAGGGATGCGCTCCGGAGAAAGGAATTGCCGAATGCAGGGAATGCAGCGAATTCCCCTGTATCAGGGCGACCTCTGCGGATTACCGTTCTATGATTCATACTCAGGTGCATTATGCGGATGAGATTACCTGGGGAATATTGCCGTATGTTCCGTGGCAGTATGAGGGGCAGCAGGGATGAACATAGAAGCTTATGATTTGGATTCCCTCAGAAAACTGGTAAGGGATTTACAGTGGGAAAATAAGGAGCTTAGGGAACTCCTTGACAAGGCCAATATACCATATGCAGACAGTGAGGTATTTTCGGATATTCCGGCTATGGCGGAGGAATATGATCCGGATCAGGGTGCCAGAATTAGCCGTCAATATATTGATCGTAATCTGGCGACGCAGTTTTTTGCAATGTTCTGGGGAAGGGCAGATGTATTTGCCAGGCGGGCGAAAAATGGAAGTTATTATCCGCAGTGTGATAATCGCTGGAAGGCTGTATGTCCGAAACAAAAGGGAGAAAAACAATATTGTGAGGAATGTGTAAATAAGAGCTGGACAAAGTTAAAACCGGAAAATCTTGTGGATCATTTGAACGGTTATCGGGAGGATGGTACGGATGTAATAGGCGTATATCCTCTGTTCCCGGATGGAACCTGCAGATTTCTTGTATTCGATTTTGATAATCATGAGAAAGGTGCGGAAATAAATGATTTTGCAAATGAAGACGAGGCCTGGCATGAAGAAGTGGATGCACTGCGCCTGATATGCAGGCAGAATGACATTCATGCACTGGTAGAAAGATCACGTTCCGGACGGGGGGCACATGTATGGATTTTTTTCCGAAGACCTGTGTCGGCATCGATGGCAAGAAATTTTGGCTTTTTACTGCTTGATAAAGGGGCAACTACAATTAATCTGAAATCTTTTCAATATTATGACCGGATGTATCCAGCCCAGGATACGGCAAATTCGATAGGCAATCTGGTTGCCCTGCCGCTGCAGGGACAGGCGCTTAAAAACGGAAACAGTGCCTTTGTGGATGAAAATTGGAATGCCTACCCGGAACAGTGGAAAACTCTGTTTCAGACAAAGAAATTGTCGCCTGAGGAAGTGGAACAGCATATTGAGGTGTGGCAGAGGGAATTATTTGTCCGGAAAGGGGCAGAAGGCTGTATTGATAGCAAAAACCGCCCTAAGCCATGGAGACGGCATGATGATTTCATAGCATCTGATGTGACGGGAAAGTTGCACATTGTACTGGCGGATGGGGTCTATATTGATGCACTGAACCTGAAACCCCGCCTGCAGAATCAGATTCGCTGTCTTGCAACATTTGATAATCCTGTATTTTATAAAAATAAGCGGCTGGGTTATTCTAATTATTACAATTTCAGTACAATTTATTTGGGCCTGGATGTGGATGGATATATAAAAATACCGAGAGGGCTGCTGGAAAATGTAGCAGGCGAGTGCAGAAAATCCGGAATAGCTTATGATATCTCTGACCAAAGGGAGAAAGGACGGCCTATAAGAGTTGTTTTCGAGGGTGAACTTCGGGTACAGCAGGAGTTGGCGGCACAGAGGCTGCTGACTTTTGACAACGGAATTCTCAGTGCGGCAACCGCTTTTGGTAAGACGGTAGTATGCAGCTATCTGATTGCGGAGAGAAAGGTAAATACATTGATATTACTGGAAAGTACGGATTTGATTGCTCAGTGGGAGGAGGAGCTGGGGCGTTTCCTGGAAATAGACGAGGCACCGGTGGAATACCGTACCAAAACGGGACGGGTAAAGAAGCGTACAAGTGTTATTGGAACATTAAAAGCCGGAAAAGATACAATGACGGGCATTGTAGATATTGCCATGATTGGTTCCCTGTATAGAAAAGGTGCATTCCATGAAAAACTGAATTCTTATGGAATGGTTATCATGGATGAATGCCATCATGCCGCCTCTGCCACCGCGCAGGAAATCCTGAAAAGGGTAAATGCGAAATATGTATACGGAGTGTCTGCCACACCAATGAGAAGCGATAATCTTGAAAAAATCAATTATATGCTTTTAGGCCCGGTAAGGCACAGCTATACGGCGATGGAAAGAAGTGCGGATCAGGGGATAGATCATCTTGTTATTCCCCGATATACGAGAGTCATTAATAACAATGAAAATAAAGACGATATAAATGCAGCATACAGTCTTATCAGCGTAAGCACGGTAAGAAACCAGCAGATTCAGGAGGATATACAAAGCTGTGTGAAACAGGGACGAACACCTGTGATTCTTACAAGATATAAAGAGCATGCCAGGTTGATTTACGAAAGTATTCGGGAAGCTGCCGATTATGTATTTCTTTTGTATGGTGATAACTCAGCAAAAGAAAACGAAGCGGTACGCATGCAGCTAAAGGAAGTGCCAAGGGATAAGACCCTGATACTCGTGGCAACCGGGCAAAAAATCGGTGAAGGCTTCGATTATCCCAGGCTGGATACGTTAATGCTGGCTGCGCCGGTATCCTTTGCAGGGAGGCTGGAGCAGTATGTAGGACGTTTAAACCGGGACTATGAAGGGAAAAAGGATGTTATTGTTTACGATTATATAGATTCGCACATTACGAAGTTCGACAAAATGTATCTGAAACGGCTGCGTACATATAAAAAGATTGGCTTTCGTGTGATATCCGACTCAAACGCAGAGAAGCAGGAAGTGAATTCGATTTATGATTCCGGTAATTATTCTTCGGTTTTTGAACAGGATTTAATTGAAGCGGAACAGGAAATAGTGATATCAAGCCCACAGCTGGTACAGGAGAAAGTCAATCGGTTTATTTACCTGATGAAGGCAAGACAGGAGGTTGGGATTAAAATAACAGTTATTACAGAAAATCCTGGAAATACAGTTTATGGAAATACTGCTTTTTCCTATTCTCTTATGGAACAGATGAAGATAGCAGGGATCAATGTTAAGTTGGCTGAAGAAACAAATCATTTTGCGGTCATTGATCAGTTTTTGGTATGGCACGGCGGCATGAATCTTCTGGGAAAGGAGGATGCATGGGATAATCTTATCAGAGTAAAGGATGCAAAGGCAGCAGAGGAACTGTTGGCAATGGCCTTTGGGCTTCAGTAAATTAATAAAATACAGGTTACATATGTAATCGTGATAAAGCGGAATAGTTATTTTGGTACAAATGAAAGAGGATATATGGCAGGATTCCAGGTGAAAATAGTTTCGGAAGGGGCAACGCCCCGCTATGGCTCAGAGTGTTACTCCCGGATCAGCTGAGTTTTGCAGATTTGCATAAAATTCTGCAGATTATATTTGGTTGGGAAGAGGAACATCTGCACGAATTTTCTTTCCAGCACAGCAGGGTAATGCGGGGCAAAGGCCAATTTACAATTGCAACAGATTATGACGAAGAGACAGATATTGGAGATGATCAATTGGCAGGAGATGAGTAAATTTATGGACTGCCATGGACATTGCAGCAGAAGTTTTTCTATTTACTGTCTGACGGCATTTTAAAAAGCAAAAGGTGGTGGCGACGCTACGTGAATGATGCGGAGGTGCTTAAAAGAAATTAGAGTAAGAATTTATTGAAATGTCGTAGCGGTCCAGTCCCTTCAAAGTTATGAAATATCTTTTATACAGACGAATAGCGGCAGCGCCCCTTATATTGGTGGTGCTGCCGTTTGCTTTAGATAGTATGAACTATGTGTTTTCATCAAATGCCAATGTCCGCTTTTATATTTGCCTCCGTTGGAATCTTCCCCTTTATTCTGCTGTATCTGGAACGTTATAAAATAAAAAAACAATTCCCTTGTATTTTATCTCTAACTAGAGTATTATATATCTATGTAGAGATAAAGGAGGTATGATAATGGACGCGATTGAACTAAAAATTTTGATCGGACTTCACCGTGTCAGTAATGAAATAGACCGGAGGACAACAAGAATTGTCAAATGTTATGGGCTGAGCATGGGGCAGTTTGCTGTTTTGGAAGCGCTCTTTCACAAAGGCGATCTGACCATCGGACAAGTTCAGGAAAAGATTCTCAGCACAAGCGGGACCATTCCAGTTATTATAAAAAATCTGGAAAAAAGGGGACTTCTGATTCGTCTGCCTGATGCCGGCGATAAGAGGAAATGTATTCTTCATATTACGGAGCAGGGAAGCAGCCTGATTCAGCAGGTTTATCCGGAAAACGAAGCTATGATTATTGAATCCATGCACAATTGGACCAATGATGAAAAATGCGAACTATTAAAACTATTAAAGAAATTTGGAGGTGGAACATGGAAAGAAAAGTAATTTATCAGGTAAAAGGTTCTCCGGCGGTAGACGGAGCCGGAGTCCATCTGGTGCGTGTTTTAGGACCTGATACTGTAAAAGAATTTGATCCTGTTTTAATGCTGGACTCTTTTGACAGCACCAATCCGCCCGATTACACCGCAGGGTTTCCCATGCACCCTCATAGGGGAATTGAGACAATCAGTTATGTTTCTTCCGGGCAGATGATGCATCGGGACAGCCTTGGGCATTCTGATACAATCAGCAGCGGAGAGGTTCAGTGGATGACTGCCGGCTCGGGGATTTTGCACGAAGAACTTCTTCCGGCGGCTGAAAGATTGCTGGGTGTGCAGCTATGGCTCAATCTTCCGGCAAAAGAGAAGATGACATCGCCCCGCTATCACAGCATCAAGAACGCAGAGATTCCGGAGATTCCCCTGAAAGGCGGGATGCTCAGACTTCTTGCCGGGAAATATCAGGAACAATCCGGTTTTTCAGGGACACATCTTCCCTTTGACTACTATGATATCCACCTCAACGCAGGAAGCGAGATTACCCTTACCACAGAATCGGATCGTTCTGTCATGCTCTTTACGCTGACAGGGAAAATCATGATCGGAGAAACCGTTGTGGAAGAAAAAACTGCCGCTAAACTCTCATCAGGAACCAGTGTATCAATAAAGAGTTTACAGGAGTCGGCACAGGTGCTTTTCATGAGCAGCGAAGCATTAAACGAACCGGTGGCCTGGGGCGGCCCTGTTGTTATGAATACCCGGGAAGAACTGCAGGAGGCATGGAAGGAATTAGAGAATGATACATTTATCCGCCGCACATAATTACCGGATACGGTGCAAAATGAAAGGAGATTTTTTATGAAAATCACAGAAGTTTTAAGGGTACGCAGAACATATTACGCGATTAACAGAGAGTTACCTGTTTCTATCGACCGGGTAATTGATATGACGAAAGAGTTAACGGAACTGGTTCCCGACGCCTATAATATGAAGAGCAGCAGAGTGGTTGTCGTATACGGTGAAAAGCAGGATCAGCTCTGGAACAGGATATATGATGTTTTTGAAGGTAAAATTGCCCGTGATAAAATCGACAGTTTTCGTGCGGGCAGCGGTACAATCCTCTACTTCTATGACAGAAAGGTCGTGGAGACCTTCCAGAAACAGTTTCCGCGCTATGCAGACAATTTCCCGATATGGGCATCTCAATCCAGCGGTATGCTGCAGCTTTCCATCTGGAGCGGTCTTAGGGAATTGAATATCGGGGCGTCTCTGCAGCATTACAATCCTGTGATCGACAAGGCTGTGAAAGAACTTTTTAATCTTCCGGAAGGATATGTACTTGTAGCAGAAATGCCATTCGGCGGAATTGTGGAAGAACCTGCGCCGAAAGATAAGGAAGATATCACAAAACGTGTTTTTTCCATTTGCTGATTGAAAGAATACATTATTGACATTCATACATTGCGGCAGTAATATATAAATGAATAGTTCATTCAATGGGGAGGAGGACGGCACATGAATGACCGCATAAAATCAATCACAGACGCGGCGGCCTGTTTATTCTTACAACAAGGATATTCCAAAACGCAGATTAGCCATATTGCAAAAGCGGTCGGTGTTTCTGTTGGTACAATTTATCTTGATTTTACCGGGAAAAAGGAAATTATGCACTTTGTTTTAAAATGTACCATTGACCCTGCGTTTATCAACCGGAATTTTGAAAGACCAGTCACTGATGATTTATTTGACGGTTTGGAAAAAGATATTGTTGCCGTATTTGAAAAAACAGGAAATGATTTTGCAAAACACCTTGAAAATAACGCTGCTGATTATGACCTCGAAACCCTTGTGTCTGACGCATTTGACCTGCTTGCAAAATATGCCGTCGGCTGTCTGTTTATTGAAAAAAATCAATTTGATTTTAAGTTTTTAGCAGACAATTACAGAGTATATCGCAAAAAATTCTTTGAAACTATGAAACAATACTTAGCAGCCTTTATTGAAAGCGGAAAAGTACGTCCATTGGAACAAATTGAACTATCCACCATGTTGATTATTGAAATTTTATCATGGTGGGCAATGGATATAAGATATACATCCTTTGAAACACAGGACATTTCCCCTGAACTTGCCAAAAAAGTCTGTATAGACAATATTCTATCTGCATATAAGGCGTAAGTAAAAATTTAGCGGGCAGAAAACTGCCCTCTAATTTTACCCATAATATGAATGAATAATTCATTTATATTTATCAACAGCTTACTATTGGCTGTCTGTCTGTTTATCCTGTCAGGCTGTTCACATGTGCCGCCAATCCAGGCCGCAAACGAACTACGCTTTAATCTGAACTCCATTTCAGAAATAACTATATCCTATGATGAAGAAGCTGTTACCTTTTTTCAATCAGATAGTGACGAACTGGTAATCAGGGAATATATGACTGAAAACAAAAGCCGGTATTATGCTGATGTGAAACAAGACAGCAGAGGCATCCAGATTAACGAGGGTGGTAAACCATTTCTCAAAAGTAATTTTACACGGTATATTGAAGTATATTTTCCGGAAGAATATCGTGGAAATCTTACCGTTACAACAACTGACGGCAACATTGAATTCACCGATGTATCCTTAGACCTGAATTCGCTACGTGTTGACAGTACCGCCGGGACAGTTCAGTTAGACAATGCCAGTGCTTCTGTTATCCATTTATCATCTACAAGCGGGAAAATGGATTTAGGAAACATAACGGGAGAACAAATCAGGCTGGATACAACAAGCGGAAAATTCACTTGCGCAAAACTTGCAGGGAATGTTGCTTATACCTCCACAAGCGGTGACATTGATGTAAAATCTGCTGTCGGCTCCGGAAGCTATCGGGCAAATAACTCCGGTAAGATAAAAGTAATCTATACTGATGTGACAGGTAATCTGGCATTTTTCAATAAAAATGGCAGTATCGAATTGACACTCCCGCAGGATTTGGAATTTGAGTTTGAAGCGACTACAAAAAATGGTTCTGTTTCCACCTCATTCCAGGAAAGCATCAGTATTGACGGACGTACTACTCGTGGAACTGTCGGCAATTCGCCCATGGTCACGGTGAAAACAGAAACTAACAATGGGAATATAGAGGTTACGCAATAAAAAAGATAAATCGCAGACAGATTATTGTTTACTGTATATTTATAGGGGTAACAAATATGAATGTCGGAAAATTTATAATTACTGGTATTATCGGATTTGTTGGGATTGGTTTTAAAGAAAAGGTAATCAGTTTTTGTCAGCGCAAGGCAAACAGAGCGCAAATACCCATAAATAAATGTGAGAGCTTGGATTTTGTTGAAGCAACACACAGGCACAAGGTTTATCCGCTTATGTACTGTTATATGGAGTTAGACAGAAATTTAGACATTGCTCAATTACAGACTGCTGTCATTCGTTCCTGCCAATATGTGCCGGAAATCCTCCAGGCTTATGATTTTGCAAGAGGACGTTTTATTGACAAAGGTTTTACAGTAGGTGATATCATAAGTCACGCTTCGGACTTGCCACAATGGAAACTGGATAAAAGGCCGCAGCTTCAAATTGTGATAAATGATGAAAAAAAGAAAATGATTATCGGTATGAGCCACATTCTGGCTGATGGCGTGGGCTTTTTGCAATATTTGTATTTATTATCTTTTCTTTATAACGGACATACACCTGCTTTTCCATTAGAGAATTGCAGGGATATTGCACCTGTTTTGAAAAATGTCCATATTGGGAGGGCAACGGAGCAGACGCGGCAGCATAAGCATATTACAGTGCCGCCTTTAAGGAAAAGCAGCAATGGGAAAAAACAATTTTGTTTATGTAGCCATATTTGTCCTGAAGACTTTTTTGCTCTTTATTGTAAGAGCAGAAAACAAAATGTGACCCTTAACGACGTGTTTATTACTGCTTATGCCCGTGTAATATCCCGATTACATGAGATACAGACTGTAGTTATCCCCTGTCCCGCGGACCTGCGGAAATTTTCATCCATGCAGGGGAAATTTACCGTAGCGAATATGACGGGGATTTACAGAAAGATTGTTGTTGAGATTAAACCGCAACACTCTTTCAGCCAAACCTTGTCACAGGTACATATTGAAATGGAATTACAAAAATCACGTTTTCGTTGCCTGGTTGGTATTCGACCGCTAGACTATACGTTTCATAAAATACCGCGATTTATACTTGCTCAGGGAATAAAATGGTTTTACCGTTTATTCCCTGTTTCGTATACGAACTTTGGGAAAATCGACCATACAAAATTGTTTTTTAATAACTGTAAAATCACGAGTTGTTATACAACAGGGACTTACAGATTTCCACCCGATTTTCAAATATCCATAAGTACTTTTCAAAACGTGTGTACAATGAATTGCACTTTAACAGGACAGGACACGGACAAAATGACCGGGCAGCATATTTTAGATGAAGTTAAGAACGAAATTATAGATTGGGGGAACACCTGATACAATATTGAAAAGGATATATGGCCGTTTACGTCCAAAGCTCATGCGGGCTGTCCAATCATTCGAGGTTTGGGTTAATCAATATACGTCCTCCTTTCCGTGGATTTTCTTACTCGTGCCTTTTAAGTACCTTGGATTAAGAAAGCATTACGGTCAAGAGGTAACAGCAGTTTTGATTTGGGTTAGAGTCATGATATGGCAAGAAAAGTGAAAATAAGATAAGCTTTGTATTATTGTAGATTCTTGTGGGATATTTTGTTATAATATGAATTGGGTAGACAGTTTCTATCTAATTCAACTGGGAGGTTATTGCATGGAAAAGATCATGAAAGGTGATTTTTTTATAGAGTAATAGACACTTTAAATGGCAAAAAATGAAATATATGCAAGGCATGGGTATATTTTCAAGAATGAAGATTTGTATAATTATTTTATGGGGTGTGTAAGGTATCATCCAACTTGTGAAGCAAAAGATTTTGATGATAGTGTGTTAAACGAATATGAAAAAGCTAATCATGAGATATTGGCATCGATGGATACCTTTTAGAAGCGATAAAGGAGTAACTTATGAAAAAAAAGTGTGTTTTGTTTGTATTGTGTATGATGTTTTTAGTGGGGTGTTCTGAACAAAACGAAGAACAAAAAAAGCCCATAATTGAAGAAAATATAGAAACGGAAAGCAATATCATCGTTGAAGAAGAAACGGTAGAAAATAATGATATTCAAACAGAAAATGCTGCACCTACAAAAAAAGAAGTTCTGGCTATGAGAGAATTGGTATTAGATGGAATGTCCGATGATGAAAAGGAAAGATTAACGGAAAATATTAAAGTTGCAAATCTTCAAATGGAATACGCTTATCTAAATGATAATATATTCGACAAATTATCTGATAAAGACAGTTTGTTTTGGAATTATTTTGACCAGAAAGGTGATATACAAATTGGTTGGGCGTATGAAGGCAATAAGAAAACAGTTATGAATGAAGAAGGCATTACTGAAAGTGAATTCTATCAAAAGTATGGGGAACCAGTAATGGAGTACAATAGATTTGATGGAGCAAATTTTGTGGAACTTATTCAGGATATGCAAAAATCTGTTCAAAATGAAAGTTTATCAGCAGATCTCCAGCAACTGATTGATCTGACAAATTTGGCAATAGAGACGCATGAAGTAGAATATGCGAATGAAATATATAAGATATTACATGATCTCGATTATTTTCTTTTGAGATACGGAATTGAAGATGTCGGAAAATATACAAAAGATGGGAGTGTAGTAGCAAAATATTACGGTGTGCTTATGGTATATGAAAAAGATAAAAATACAAGTTCGAACGAAAGATAACTTAGTGTCCAAACTACCTTTAAGTAGCCAAAATGTACAAACCAGCAGGTAAAACACAGCCCCCCTTTTTGATTTTAACCAGCCCATAGGACTGCATCTGAATCCTGATAACCGTTGGGTTCGGATGGCTGATAAAGTGCCCTGGGATGTGTTTGAAGCAAAGTATGCCGGCCTGTTCCCGAGACACACGGGCAATGTTGCAAAGCCGCTGCGTATGGCACTCGGTTTCCTGATGATTCAGAACCGGTACCAGCTTTCGGACAGGGAACTGGTGGAGCAGATTATGGAGAATCCGTATTATCAGTATTTCATCGCTCCGCCCGGTTACCAGGATAATCCTCCGTTTGACACCAGTACGCTGGTGCTGTTCCGCAAACGTATCACGGCGGATATGTTCAATGAGGCGAATGAATATCTTCCGGCCGTAGGTGCGTCCCATAGTGAGGGAAAAAGTAAAGGCGCCAATGGAATTTGGGGCAAGACTGAATGTAGGCATAGAGGAAGAAGGAAATGGGCGCATTGGAAGGAATGGGAGCGTAGGATTATTATGGCACAGACGGATTTAGATGTGCTGAAGAAGTGGAATAATCAGAATTGAGGAAAAATAAATGTTAATATACCATTATAGACCGATAGAAAGTGCATTGTTGGAAATTGAAAAAGGAACATTCCATTTTGCGTCTCGTGAAGAACTGAATGATCCGATAGAAGGTTATGTCCGTGTTTTCTGGCAGGGAGATAAGGCTGCATGGGAAGGTTTGTTTAGAAATTATATATGCAGTTTGAGTCAGGCTATTGATTTGTATCTCCTTCGTGGGGATGAGGAAATGCTTCATCATAAGACATTACTCGTGAATTTGCATCGTTTTGATAATGTCCCGTTAGGGGGTATTCTAAAATCTTTAGGAGATGGTTTCCTCGCAGATGAAGAAATTCAAAAGCTGTCAGCTTTTTATGGAAATAATCGGACGAAAGTATTCGATGGAGAATTACAAATGATTCTTCATTTTATACATAATAAAGCCCTTATACGCTGCATTCATAACTGTAAGGATTGTAGAACGATACCGGAGGAAACTGCTGATAGCCTATTAAATATGTTTAGAACGAAAGAAAATTCGTTTCCGTTTGAACTGATGGAAGCTGAATTCCTGAACGATGAATATCGCTCAGAAATTACAAAGAAAGCAAAAGAAGTTTTTGAAGATGCGAGAGATTTCCAGTATGTTCGATTAGGATTTGAGGATGATACTTTTTTATATGGTAACCATAGAAATGAAAACGGCCGGATTTCCAAGGAGAAGAAGATTACAGAAGCACGTCAGCGCAGAAATTGGATGACAATTGCAGTGGATTTTCCTAAAGTGTATATAGAACAGTTGAAGGATATGATATATCCCGCAAACTATGTGGTTTGTTTCTCAGGCAGAGATAATGATTCTGCCATGTGGGGTAATTATGCGGATCATCACAAGGGAGTTTGCCTGATTTACGAAACGGATGAAAACAACAACATGGCAATTATTAAAAAGAATAGTACTATACATTTAAAAGTGAAGCCAGTTCATTATGAAGGGGAAATGACGGAACGTAATTTCTTTGAAACCTTTGGAAGACTTACTTTTAAGGAAATAGAATCATGGTTAACAGGTGTTGATGGGGTCAGCAGTGTTTTAGATACGTTCTCAGACGAAGAGGAATGGCGAAAAAGATACTGGGAAGTGTTTGATGCAAAAACATATCGGAAAATCAAAGCATGGGAGCATGAAAATGAATATAGACTTTCACTGGACAACATGTTCTCCGAATATAATGAACCAGTGAACAGAAATTTGAAATATTCACCTGAACATTTCAAAGGGCTGATTTTTGGTATGAATATTTCAGAGTATGATAAAATGAGGATAATGGAGAAATTGCTTACACGTGCAGATGAACTGAAGGAGTTTAAATTTTATCAGGCAGAATATGATGATGAAAAGCAAAGCATTTCAACACGTGAGAAACTGTTTTGGAGACTGGATAACGATAAGTGAAATCATGAATTTCTTCTGAGTTTTTCTATCCACAAACTCAGAAGTGTAGGAAGGACATTTTGCATCCGGTAAAATATCTGTGAGGTCAGGAGAAAACAGACTGCTATTGTTATGGTCATTTAAAATGGCATAGCGGACAACGGCGGTAATGAAGACATGTTTTCCTCTATGGAGCAGAGCTCGTCTGCTTTTTCTTTTCCGATGAAGGAAATGCAGTCCGTTATCAGTTCTTCCATTTGGTTTCCTGCCTGTGTTTCAAATAATCAACTTCAGTCTGTATCTGTAAAACTCTGTTTTCTGTCTCTTACAAAAATATGTAAGCTGATTGATGAACATCCGGATGCAGAATTTATTTTGTAGAACGGTTCCGTAGTACAGATAAAACGCAGATTATTTGAGAAGTATGTTGACGAATATTTGAATGCAAAATAGTCAGATTTCAATAGATTAAGAGTCAGGTTTATGGTATAGTTATGTTACTAATGTCAGAGCCTGACTCTTCTTTTATGCCGTAGAGCAATCAGAAAGGAGAGATAAGAATGTCCGATAGACGAATGAGATGCCTATTATTACACCACATGTTTGAAGGCACATGTTCTGCTTCAATATATCATGGGGCATTGAGATATCAGTGTAACATTGAATACTTATACCCATGTTAAGTTTGAATATGCAGAGGAGGAAATGAAAAAGGTTGCTGGTTGGAAGATAATCCAGTGTCATATGAAATATCATTTTTATGACAGATTTATGACACTTGATGGAAAAGATATAACAAAATAAGCAGATTTATACCAGGAAAGTTTCGTTTCACAATGCCGCAGAAATGCTGCAAAATCAAGGAAAAACCAGAGTTTTCAAGGAGTTAAGCGACATGATAAAAATATTATTTATCTGTCATGGGAACATTTGCCGCTCCCCCATGGCAGAATTCATCCTGCGTGACATGGTAAGAACCAGAAACCTTGCGGCCGAATTCCACATAGAATCCGCTGCCACCAGCACCGAAGAAATCGGCAACCCGGTGCACCACGGAACCCGCCGCAAGCTCTTGGAGCACGGCATTTCCCAGGAGGAGATTTCACAAAAACACGCCCGCCAGATGAGGAAAGAAGACTACAATAAATTCGACTACATCATCGGCATGGACGAAATGAACCTGCGCAACATCATGCGGATCCTCCGTTCCGACCCGGAAAACAAAGTCCATCTTCTCCTGGACTATACAGACCGTCCCGGCGCCATAGCGGACCCCTGGTACACAGGCAATTTTGAAGCTACCTACCGAGATGTATGTGAAGGCTGTGAGGGCTTCTTAAACAGCCTGGGAAAATAAATAAGCAATTAAATAATCCTATCCCCCATAATTTCCCGCCAGCCGCCTGTACTGCAGCGGCGTCCGCCCCGTAGTCTTTTTAAACTGCCGGCAGAAGGACGGGGAATCCGTAAAACCGCAGGAATATGCAATTTCCGTTATATCCCTGCGTGTTTTCTTCAGCATATCCATGGCAGCCTCCAGCCGCAGATCCAGTAAATACTGCTGAACACTTTTCCCGGAATGTGAAATAAATATTTTATACAAATAAGTACGGTTCACCCCCACCTGCCTTGCCAGCTGCTCAATTTTTACCGGATAACTGAAATTATGCTCCAGATACTCCACAGCCTGGCGGAAATAAATTTCCTGCAGCGTTCCGGTCTGGGAAGCATTCCCGGATTCCGGGAGAAGATGCGCAGGAAGCTGTTCCTGATACATGCAGGAGAACAGCAGATAAAAATTCCCCAGGATTTTCAGCAGGTTCTGGCTATTTTCGTGAAAACTGTCCTCAAACACAATTGTCTGTGTAAGCAGCCGCTGTGCACTTTCTTCATCCGGTGCCCGGTAGACAACCTGGGAATCCGTAAAACCACAGTGACGCAGCAGCGTCCCTGCATCCGGACCATCAAAGGCAATCCAGGTGTATTCCCATGGTTCTTCTTCGTCCGCCATATATTTTGTCGTTTCACCGGGAAGGATCAGGAACGCATCCCCCTTTTTCAAAGCATACTCGGAATTGCCGCGCATATACCTGCCCTTCCCACTCCTGATAAAATGGATTAGATAATGAGTCCTTACGGCCGGGCCGAAAAAATGTCCCGGGGCACAGGACTCGCTTCCGGAATAATAAAGACGCAGCGCAATGCGCGTCTGTGACTCTGTTAAAAGCCGGATTGTCTCCCGGATGTTATTTTTTTCATCTGTTATATGCCTCAATTCATTAACCTGCGCCAATTCATCTTTCATAAAAACCCGTCCTTCCGAAATCCGGTTCCATCCGCGTCCGCCATACCCTTCCGCCCTACGGAAAGAAAACACGAAAGGAAACATAAATACAAAAATAAGAAACAATTAATATAGAAAAAAAGTCCAGAAATCTTAAAATAAAAGCAGATACCATGATTTTAAAGGAATCATAAGTTAAATGCAAGAGAAGGAGGAACTCTTATGGTAAAAATTACTTTTCTGGGGGCAGGAAGTACGGTATTTGCAAGGAATGTCCTTGGGGACTGCATGTGCACACCGGTGCTCAGAGATGCGGAAATCGCATTATACGACATTGACGGAGAACGTCTGAAGGATTCGGAAATCATCCTGAAGGCCATCAACCATAACGTAAACGAAGACAGAGCGGTTATCAAACCCTATCTTGGCGTGGAAAACAGAAAAGAAGCGCTGCGTGACGCTGACTTTGTTGTAAATGCCATTCAGGTAGGCGGCTATGAGCCCTGCACCGTAACTGATTTTGAAATTCCCAAGAAATACGGCCTGAAGCAGACTATCGGTGATACGCTGGGAATCGGCGGCATCATGCGCGGACTCCGTACCATTCCCGTAATGGAAGGCTTTGCAAGGGATATGGAAGAGGTCTGCCCCAACACCCTTTTCCTGAATTACACTAACCCTATGGCAATTCTCAGCGGCTACATGCAGAGATATACGAAAATCAGAACCGTAGGCCTTTGCCACAGCGTACAGGTCTGCACCGAAGGACTTCTGAAGGGTCTGGGAATGGAAGACAAGCTGGAAGGCGCCACGGACTATATCGCTGGCATTAACCATATGGCCTGGCTTTTGGATGTCAGGGACAAAGACGGAATCGATCTTTACCCCGAAATCAAAAAGCGTGCGCTGGAGAAGAATAAAAATGAAAAGCATAACGACATGGTGCGTTATGAATACATTAGAACCCTTGGCTATTACTGCACAGAATCCAGTGAACATAACTCTGAGTATAACCCATTTTTTATTAAGTCCCGTTATCCGGAAATGATCGATAAGTTCAATATTCCGCTGGATGAATATCCCAGACGCTGCATCAAGCAGATCGCGGACTGGGAGCAGGAAAGGGACAACATCCTTAAGGACGGCAAGATAACCCACGAACGTTCCAGGGAATATGCTTCTTATATTATGGAGGCAGTCGTAACCAACCATCCTTACCAGATTGGCGGAAACGTACTGAATACAGGCCTGATTGACAATCTGCCTTCCGACGCATGCGTGGAGGTTCCCTGCATGATCAATGCAAAAGGTGTAAATCCCTGCCATGTAGGCCGCCTGCCCGTACAGCTGGCCGCCATGAACCAGACAAACATCAACGTACAGCTGCTTACCATTGAAGCTGCGAGGACAAGGGATAAGAACTACATTTACCAGGCAGCTATGCTGGATCCTCATACTGCGGCAGAGCTGAATATCGATGATATCCGCAGCATGTGCGATGAACTGATTGAAGCCCATGGCGAGTACATGGCAATGTATAAATAAATGCATTCCGGAGGCTCTGCCGGTACACGATCCACGGCGTACTGCGGATAAGCAAAAGTAAAAAAGTAAGAGCTACTTCGGACAGCAGTTTTAAATGAGAGAAAGCCTTTCTTAGGAAGGTATTTCTAAAAGAAGCAGTAAGCTAAAAAACAAAAGGCTAAGAAACAATAAGCGGTTATACAAACGTTGGTTTTGTATAACCGTTTATTGTTTCTATCTATATTCCATAAATCATTTCCCGCCAATAAGAAAATGCCATATAATATTTATATTTAATACCGAACTGCGCTCATAGACTTAATTCCCATAAAATATTATAATATTCAAGACAATTTATATCCTTTATCAAGATAAAAAGCCATTTAAAAAAGAGGACTAAAAGCCAGATAAAAACAAGTGAACAAATAAACAAACCAATCAGAAAAAAATCATATTGCCGCATGCAAAGGTGCATATTACCGCACGGGCAGGCACAGGCTATAAATTACCCTGAAAACTACTAATTAATGCAGCATCGCAGGCAAGACCACAATATACAGGATACAGGAGATAATTATGGAAGAAAAATACCACCCATCCCCGGACTCCCCAACAGAAATACCATTCCAACCAGCCCATGCCTCTTATCTGAAATCCCTGGTAACCCAGGCCGGAGCCCGGGATCCTTCCCATCTGATATTTGGGGCGGAACGCCACAAATACAAGCTGAATCCCCCTGCTTCACCGGAACAGGTACGCCGGTTTGAGGAAAAACATAATCTTCTGCTTCCCGAGGAATACAAATTTTTCCTCACTCAGATAGGTAACGGAGGGGCAGGCCCTTACTATGGCCTCTATTCTCTTGAAGAAGCGGAACGGTATACGGAATACCTGGAAACAACGCAAACCGCTGCAAAGGAAAAGGATGAAGAGGCTCCGGCGCCCGCTTTCATCGACCGGCGCATGACGCCGGAGGACTGGGCCGTCCGCATGGAGGAGCTTGATAACTGCAGCGATGATGAATACGACTCATTGATGTATAAGCTCTGCGCGGGAATGCTGGTCATCGGAACCCAGGGCTGTACCTATGACACTGTTTTGATGTGCAGAGGAAGTGAGCGCGGTAAAATCGTCTATATCGACTGGAACCTGGAACCGGGGTACGGCCCCTTTTTTACCGGAATGCCCTTTCTTTACTGGTACGAAATGTATTTTCAGGAAATCCTTCAGGATCACAATCTTACCTCCTACGGATACCTGTGCCTGAAATCCGAAGAAGAGCTTGTTAAGGACTTCTGCGAAATGGACAAAAAAACAGGGGAGGAAGACAACAACATGGACTTTCCGCCCCTGAACAAGGAACAGCTTCTGTCAAGCCTCTTCCGGTTCAAAACCGCCGCTGCAGAAACCATAGATTTTCTCGCAGCATTGAAGGAACCGGAATTGGACGCCATGAGGACGGAGCTTCTTTTCCATTTTGATTTATACAGGGGCCGGGAGGTCTTTGAACAGCTTTTGTCAGGAAGCAATCCTGACGCTGCCATTTGCTGCGCCAGAAGACTGCCGGAGGGTGAAAAGTGCCGCTATTACCAGCCCATACTGCAGCTTTTATATAGAGAAAATGTTACAGAAAAAAACAGGCTTCTGTATTTCCTCCATGACTGCAAATGCCGCCGTGCCAGGGATATCATCGCTTTTGCAATGGATAACAACAATAAAGAGGAAACAAGAAAAACCGCTGTCTACGTCATAGGCACCTGCAATGATAAAATGAACTATGTGAGAGAGCTTTCCGAATTAATGCGGGGAGAGTCCTACTGGCTGGCCCATACGGCGCTTCAGGCTGTCTTCAGAAGCAAATGCAGGGGGCTTGACGATACCTATCTTTGGATGTGGGAGAAATATAAAACCGACCGGATGATGAGCGCAAATCTGAAAATCGCCTTCCAGACAAATGGAATCAGCCCACAGCAGAATCATCAGGATAAACGCATCAGCGTAGGCGGCGTCCTTCCTGCTGTCCAAAGCTTCAGCTGCCAGCCGTCTTTTTTCCCGGGCAGGATGGGGGTGTTGTCCGTTCCAGTTTCAAAAACGGGGTATTTCTAACTGTCCCGGTAAACCAGAATTCTGCCAACGCGGCCAGAACTCCTCTCGCAGCGACTTACGTCTGCTGCGTTCGTCAGACAGGCCGCTAAGGACGGCAAAATTCTGGCCTCCCGGGACAGTAAGAAATATCCGCCGTTTTTTCTTATGGAACGGACAACACCCCCATCCTGCCCGGGAAAAAAGACAGCTGGCAGCTGAAGCTTTGGACGGCAGGAAGGACGCCGCCTACGCTGATGCGTTTATTCTGGCAGAATCATAAAAATGTCAAAACCCGCGTTTACTTTTCCTCATCCTCACATATGCTACTTTAGTACAAAAAAATGATTTAATAGTGCAAATTTTCCAAAACTGTGATAAAATGGCAGACGGAAATCGTGATTGACCCATGAAAGGAGATCATATGAAGTATTTTGGTACCGATGGATTCAGAGGAAAAGCAAACGAGGTTCTGACGGCGGACCATGCCTTTAATATCGGGAAGTTCCTGGGCTGGTATTTTACGGACGGCGCCCATAAAAAGGCGAGCTGCGTTATCGGAAAGGATACCAGACGCTCCAGCTATATGTTTGAATATGCCCTGGCGGCAGGCTTAAGCTCAGGCGGCGTGGATGTCAACCTGCTTCACGTTACCACCACGCCCAGCGTATCCTATGTGACAAAGAGCGGGGATTTTGACTTTGGCATCATGATTACCGCCAGCCATAACCCTTTTTATGACAACGGAATTAAAATCATAGACAAAGACGGCTTTAAAATGGAGGATGCCGTACTGGAAAAGGTGGAGGACTATCTGGACGGCAAGGTGGAAATCACCTGCGCCCGCAATGAAAATATCGGTAAAATTACCGACTACATCCAGGGAAGAAACCAGTATATCAGCTACCTCACCTCCACTACCATACATTCCTTCCGCGGCTACAAGGTGGGACTGGACTGTGCCAACGGCGCAGCCAGCAGCATTGCCAAGACGGTATTTGAAATGCTTGGCGCCCGCACTTATATGATTCATGATGAGCCGGACGGCCTGAACATCAACGTGGACTGCGGTTCCACGCATATTGAGTCCCTGCAGAAGTTCGTAGTGGAAAAAGGTCTGGACGTGGGCTTTGCCTTTGACGGCGATGCTGACAGATGCTTTGCTGTGGACGAAAAAGGAAATGTTCTGGACGGCGATTTGATTATGTATCTGTGCGCCGTGCACATGAAGGAAAGGAATGCGCTGATTGACGATACAGTGGTTGCCACAATCGCCTCCAACCTGGGAGTGGAAAAGGCTCTGGAAAAGCAGGGCATCCGCATGAAACGCACGCCGGTCGGCGATAAATACGTATCCCTTGAAATGCAGGAGCATGGCTACAGTATAGGCGGAGAGGAATCCGGACATATTATTTTTAACAAATACAGCACCACAGGGGACGGCATTTTAACCGCCATCCGGGTGATGGAAATTATTGTGGGAAAGAAAACCATGCCTTCCTTCCTGACCGCAGGAGTCACCCTGTTCCCCAAGGCACAGATTAACAAACGGGTGCAGGATGCCGCGGCAGTATTGGAAAATCCCGTGGTAAAAGAGGCCATTGACCAGGCTTCTCTGGAGCTTGACGGCTCAGGCCGCGTGCTGATCCGCAAAAGCGGCACGGAGCCGGTGATCCGGATTCTGGTGGAGGCCCGTGAGGAAGAGGTCTGCCGGAAGCTGGCTGGACAGATTGCCGCGAAGATGGAAGAGGCAGGACAGTAAAAATAAGGCATACAGGAAAATAAAAAGCTGAGGCAGGGGAGCCATAACGGAAAAGATTTCCGTAAGGCTCCCTTCTTTCATACGGATATGATATACTTTTAGTAACTATTCAACAGGCCAGCGCTTTGCGCTGACCGTAAGAAAATGATTCAGTTAGTAACTATCCGGCTGGTCCGCTGCAGGAGACAGGGAGATTGAAAATGAACGTCAGAAAAATCGGGCTGAGGACAGGCATGGCATTTCTTCTTATATTGCTGCTTTTTACGGCAGGCTGCGTGGTAACGCTCTGGCATTACTGGGATATCCCAGCCTGCCAGCAGACTCTTACGAAGCTGGTGAAGACATTTAACGCATCCCAGAATCGCATTACGGTGGAAATAAAATATGTACCGGATGAGGATTTTAAGAAACAGCTTGCCCTGAGCATGGCGGACGGAACCATGCCAGACATTGCGGTGGTGGATTCCTCGGATTTCCGGTTTTCCCATAATATGAAGCACTTTGCGGATTTGACAGGGAAGCTGGAGGTGCTTCCCGAATATCTGCCCCAGGCGATGGAACCCTGTGAAATTGACGGAAGGGTTTACGGCCTTCCCTTTGGAATGAACTGTCCGGCGCTGATTTACAATAAACAGATGCTGGAGGAGGCAGGCTGCGCTGTGCCTGCAACCTGGGAGGAATTCTGCGATACGGCGGTCCGTACCACAAACGAATCCCACTACGGGTTTGCAGTGGCGGGAATACAGAGTGAGGAAAGCCTGTATGCCTTTCTTCCAGTGCTGTGGTCTATGGGAGGGGATGTGACGCGGATAGACAGTGAAGCGGGCAGAAACGCATTCAGCCTCCTTGGGACGCTTTCGGAACAGGGCGTTTTAAACAGACTGAGCGTGAGCATGACGCTGGCGGATGTGATGCACCAGTTTTCCAAGGGAAAGACGGCGATGATGTTCAATACCTGCATGACAGTGGGGTATATCCGCAAAAACGCGCCGGATATAGAATTCGGCATTGCCCCCATTCCCTTGGACGGGGAAAGGATAACCACGGTAGGAGGCGAAATCATGGCCGTATCGGAGGATGGACATGTGGAAGAGGCGCTGGAGTTTATGCGCTACCTGGCAGAACCCCGGAGGATGCAGTCCTATATGGATGATTTCGGCTTCCTTGCCCCAAGGGATGACGTCATGGAAAAGCAGTTTCCCGACGACGAAGAGCGCAGAGCTTTTGTAGGGCTGTTTCAAACGGCCAGATGCAGGGAATTTGCACCCTGGTGGCCCAGCGTATCAGGAACGGTGACCGAAGCCATGGAAAATGTCATTCTTGGGGCCGGCGTGGAGGAAACCTTAAAGGAAGCGGAGGAAACCATTACGCTCCTGCTGCAGGAGGTATTGAAATGAAATCAGTTAATATTTATCTGGAAAATGCAGCGGCAGCAGAATCCTTCGTACAGACCATGAGACAGTTCGAAGGAGAATATGACCTGGCTCTCGGAAGCTATACTGTGGATGCCAAATCCATCCTGGGCGTATTCGCCTTGGTATCGGAAAAACTCTGAACCTGGTATTTGTGAACTCCAAAGGAGAAGACGAGGATGTATTGAATGCAGTGGAACGTTACCGTATGGCTGCATAAATACGATTTGTATAATTAACAGTTTCCCCCAAACAAAGACGGTTCCCCGGTTTTCCGGGGAACCGTCTTTGATCATTGAGGAATCCATATCTCCACCAGGCAGGTATCCTCCGCGTCGTTCCAGGACACATATTTTTCAATGGTGGGAAGCGGGCCCTTATGAAACCTGCTGGAGGGCAGAAACTCCGTGTTAATCTGGCTCCAGACATTTCCCAGCGTATTGTCCGAAATCTTACCGCTTGCCTCGAACTTCAGCCAGGTGGTTGCAGGATATTGGTACACACTGTACTCATCCCCGTCGTAATCCTCACATTCCACGGCGCACATATAGTCGTTGTTTCCCTCATCGTCAAAACCGAAGCATAATCCCAGGTCAAAGAAGCTGCCGGTAAGCGAACGGATCCGGTCATTGCTGCCGTCGCTCTTTACGATGGCCCAGGTACCGCCGCCGTAGGGCGTAATCCTCCTTATACCGATGACCTGAAAGGCTTCTCTCTCCACTACGCTGTAATTCATTTTTTCTATCCCCCTGATATTAATTTCAAAAGTGAGGCGGCAGTAAAACACCAGACTGGGGTTGGATTTTCTGACCTCCGCAGGAGTAATGCCGTACAGGTTTTTAAACGCCACCCGGAAGGCATCATCCGACTGGTAGCCATAATCCATTGCGATGTCAAGTAGCTTTCTGTCAGTATTCAACAGCTCATATGCCGCCATGGTCAGCCGCCGCCTTCTCACATATTCTGAAAAAGGAATCCCCACAATCTGTGAAAAAGAGCTCTGAAACATGGAATACGGACATGCCGCAATTTTGCTGATTTCTTCTTCGGAAATCTCTCCGTGTACCGAATCCTCCACATAATCCATCACCTTGTTAAGCCTTGTCGTCCAATCCATTGTCCCTCTGTCTCCTCCTTACCTTCAGTATATCCAAACTGCAGAATTCCGCCCGATAATTATACAGTTAATTTTAACGGATATGAGAGGAAAAGGAAAGCATATTCTCCCCGGGATCCAGGTGGGGCGCAGGATAAACGCATCAGCGTAGGCGACGCCCTTCCCGCCGTCCGAGGCTGCGGCTGCCGGCCGTCTTTTTCCCGGACGAGATGGGGGTGTTGTCCGATCCAGTTTCAAAAACGGGGTATTTCTAACTGTCCCGGTAAACCAGAATTCTGCCAACGCGGCCAGAACTCCTCTCGCAGCGACTTACGTCTGCTGCGTTCGTCAGACAGGCCGCTAAGGACGGCAAAATTCTGGCCTCCCGGGACAGTAAGAAATATCCGCCGTTTTTTCTTATGGTTCGGACAACACCCCCATCTCGTCCGGGAAAAAGACGTCCGGCAGCCGCAGCCTCGGACGACGGGAAGGGCGTCGCCTACGCTGATGCGTTTATCTTGAAGTGGGGCATGTCCTGTAACCGGAAAAGAATGGAATTGTGGAATCGGGGAAACGATGGTAGACTAAAATATCAGATTAAAGATTATTATAATTCAATTGCTGCAAATTAATAAGGATGGGAAAAATTATGAAAGCAATCATGGTAATGTACGATTCCCTGAACCGTCACACTTTCCCCATACGGCTGTGACTGGACACAAACCCCGAATTTCAAACGCCTTGCGGACCGCTGCGTCACGTTTGACAAATGCTATGTGGGAAGCCTTACCTGTATGCCCGCACGGCGGGAAATCCACACAGGACGTTACAATTTCCTGCACAGAAGCTGGGGCCCCATGGAACCCTACGATGATTCCATGCCGGAAATCCTGAAGAAAAACGGCATTTACAGCCATCTGATCAGCGACCACTATCATTATTGGGAGGATGGAGGCTGCACCTATCATAACAGATACAGCAGCTGGGAAAATGTGCGCGGTCAGGAGGGGGATCACTGGAAGGCCTGCGTAGGTGAGAAAGAACTGCCTCTGCATCTGGGAGAGTGCGTTAAGCAGGACATGGTGAACCGGGAATACGCGGATACCGTGGAAAAAATGGCACAGACCCAAACCTTCCAGGCCGGAATCGAATTCCTGGACAGAAACCATAAAAGCGATAACTGGTTCCTTCAGGTGGAGACCTTTGACCCTCACGGGCCCTTTAACTGCCTGTTCGGGCGCAATAAATTCCTGCGCCTGGCAGAATCCTTTCATTACATCAGATATTCTTCAACAAAATGGGAAGCCGTAGCGCCGTCCGCCGCCGCGGTAACTATCTGCCTGAGCGGTTTGGTACGCACGTCCCCCACGGCAAACACGCCCGGAATGCTGGTGCGCGTCGTTTCATCTGCGATGATATAACCCTGGGGATCAAGCTCGATCTGCCCGCGGAAAAGCTCCGTATCCGGAACGCGCCCGATTGCCACGAAAACTCCGTCAACAGGAATATCCCTTATGCTTTGATCCTTTACGTTTTCGATCCGTACGCCGTTCACCCGTTTGTCATGAAGGATTTCTATAATCCTGCTGTTCCATAAGAATTCCACGCCGCTTTTTTCCAAAGGCTCCTGATAAATCCTGGATGCCCTCAGGCTGTCACGGCGGTGGACCAGATATACCTTGCTGCATATCTTGGAGAGGAACAGGCCATCCGCCGCCGCGCTGTTGCCGCCGCCGGCTACGATGACCGTTTTATTTTTATACATCTGTCCGTCGCAGGTGGCGCAGTAGGCAACGCCTCTTCCGCGCAATGCGTTTTCTTCGGGGAGTCCCAACAGTCTGGGAGATGCGCCTGTGGCTATAATAACGGTGCCTGCGTTTATCACGCCTGAGGTTGTGGTGATCTGCTTTGGAGAGGAGGCCAAATCCACGGACACGACTTCGTCGAATTCCGTTTTCACGCCGAAACGCTCCGCGCCCCGCTGCATTTTTTCACCCAGCTCAAAGCCATCTATCCCTTCGTCAAATCCGGGGTAATTGTCCACCTGGCCGGTGGTTGCCATCTGGCCGCCCGGCGACAGCTTTTCCAGCACCAGGACGGAATAGCCGCTTCTGGCACAGTATAATGCCGCGGAATAACCGCCGGGGCCGCCTCCTATGATAGCTACGTCTGTATAATCTGATTTCATGGAAGACTCCTTTCTTTTTTCAGCATGACCGCTTTATTCCACACCGTTTTCCTTCAGCCATTCCGTTACCTGGCCTCTGGACTGGGGAGCGATAATCACTGCGGGTTCCTTTCCCTTTTGGAACAGCATCAGTGTGGGGATGGTCTCCACCGTGTATTTTTCCGCAAGCTCAGGTTCATCGTCAATATTGATTTTGCCGATCACAAGACGGCCTTCATAAGCTCCGTCAAGCTGATCTACCACAGGGCTTAACCTGCGGCAGTAACCGCACCAGGGCGCCCAGAAATCCACCATAACCGGAAGATCGGACTGCAGTACCTCTTTTTCAAAATTTGCTTTTCCTATAGTAGTAACAGACATAAATAAGCCTCCTTTTATCTTTTGTAAATTGTTGTTTGATTTCTGTAAAAATTGTAATTACAGTTTATACTGTAACTATAGTATATACAGTAATGCTTGTCAATAGTAAATCTTTAAAAAGCAGAAAATATATAAAAAGTAAAAATATAATAAAAGTGCAAAAACAGGTCTTAGGAACAAAAGAATAGAGATTCCGCCGCCGGCACATACTATCCTGTAGGAAAAAATAAGAAACTGTCCACATGGCAAAGCAGTTACGAAAATAAAAATAGAGGATAAGCCCATTATGAATAAGCTATCAGAAAATATTGACGACAACATACAAACGGCAGGAGAGCTTTTTCCCATTGGAACCAGCTTCGATCTCATCACAAGGGATCTGTATCTGGGCGATACCAGGGGCTACTGGATAGGAATCAACGGATTCTGCAAAACAGAAATCCTGCAGCAGATTTTTTCCGATCTGCAGAACCCTCTCTATATGAAGGATTCCGTCGTGGAAAATATACAGAATTATATGAATGCCAGAATCGGGTACGCACAGGCAAGCCTTACGGATGACTGGGATACAATCGTTAGAAACGTTCTCAGCGGCCCTTCCGTTCTGCTGATAGATGGTTTTGCCCAGGCGATCATCCTGGATGTGCGTTCCTATCCGACCCGCGGCATCGACGAACCGGATACGGAGAAGGTGACGAGAGGATCACGCGACGGTTTTGTGGAAACCATGCTGTTTAATACCAACCTGATACGTCGGAGAATCCGTTCTCCCCAGCTTACCTTTGAAATACAGAATGTCGGCACGGAAAGCAAAACCGATGTGGCAATCGCCTATATAAAGGGCTATATAAACGAGGAGCTTCTTGATACCCTGAGGAAAAAGCTTCAAAGCCTGCAGGTAACCTCCCTTACCATGGGCTCCAAGAGCCTGGAGGAGCTGCTTGTGCATAAAAGATGGTATAACCCGCTTCCATGCATACACAGCACGGAGCGTCCCGATGTGGCCTGCAGTTATCTGATGGAAGGTTATCTGCTTTTGATTGTGGACAATTCCCCGGAGGCGCTGATTCTGCCCTGCACACTTTTCCAGTTTACCCAAAGCCCGGAGGATTATTATAAAAGCCCGATTGTGGGTAGTTATTTCAGGCTTGTGCGCTTTGTCTGCATTTTTATCAGTCTGCTCCTGATGCCCATTTTCCTGCTGATAACCGCTTATTACCCGGATATTACAGAAAAGTGGCAGCTGCTGGCAGACGGCACGCTTCCGGCGCCGACCCTGATTTTTTATGTGCTGGTAGTGGAATTTGGCCTGGACCTATTCAAGTATTCCGCCTCGCTCAGTTCCAGCCGGTTTGCCGGCTCCCTGTCCATTGTGGGAGGGCTGATTATCGGGGACATTGCCGTCAGCCTGAACTGGGCTACGGTGGAGGTCCTTTTCTATGCCGCGGTGACCCTTCTTACCAGCCTTTCCCTTTCCAGCATGGAATTCAGCGACGCCGTCCGGGTGTACCGCATCTTTTTGATACTGATGACTGCGGTCTTTAGACTTTGGGGGTTTGTGGGAGGTCTGATACTGGTAATCCTCTCCGCCGTCACGACCCCCACCTTTGCGGGCACAAGCTATTTGTGGCCGCTTTATCCCTTTAACTGGGCGGCGCTGAAAACGCTGCTGTTCCGATATCCTACCTTCCGCGCACAGCCCAGTAAAATCTGGAAGCATTGACTTATACGGGGAGCATGGTACTATGAAAGGGAAGCGATAACCGTCTTGACCCTCCCCTGCGGGGGAGGGTGTATCCTCAAAGCAGGAGGAAAATGCCATGGAAAGAGAAGAACTGCTGGAAAAGCTGAGAAAAAAAGACCCGGCGGAGAGCTATGCCGCACAGGTATATGAAGAAAATATTTTGCTTACGGATCTGTTGGACATCCTGGAAACGGAAAAGACAGCCGCCAAATATATGGCGGAGAAGATTGTGCGTTACATAAGCGAAGACAGGCCGCAGCTATTGTACCCTTGTTTTGAACGGCTTTTTGCCCTCCTGGACAGCGATAATGCATTTATCCGCCTGGGGGTCATCCTGTCCGTCCCCAATCTGCTGGAGCTGGATTCGCAGACGGAAAGAAAATGGGAAAATTGCGCCGGGCGCTACCTGCGTCTGCTGGATACGGATGATATTGCGGTGTTCGGAAATGTCGTACAAAGCGTTCCCAGGATTCTGAAGGCCTATCCGGAAGCGGCGGATACGGTGCTTCCACGCCTCCTGGAAACAGACAGCCATAATTTTTACAGGAAACAGGAGCTTTCCCCGGAATGCAGAAACGTGGCTGTCGGCCATGTGATCGACTGCTTTTCCGTCCTCATATGCCTGCCCGGCTATCAGGAGAAAATGATTGCCTTTGCGGAAAGAAACCGTGACAATGAAAGAAAACAGGTGCGTGGAAAGATTGCCAGGTTCCTGAAGTACGCCAAAGGGCGGGAAAAAGCGTAACGCTTGACAAAGTGCAGCCGTTACGGCAGATTCCCCGCGATGCAGCCTGGGCAGAAAGCTCAGGAAGCCTTTTTCCGCCTCCATATGGCCAGAAGGAGAAAAGCAGCTCCGGCGAGAAGAAAAATGATCTTCGATACAAGCATGCCTGCCGGCAAGGAAAATGCCGGATCAGGCAGCCTCAGGGTGAGCGGATATTCCGTAAAGAAGGAATATCCGTAAAGATCAAGCTTCATGGGAAGAGGGACAAATCCCGCTGCGAGGGCGAACGCCATCAGCACAAACAGCAGGAGGGAGTGTATATGTCCGGCCAGCAGCCCTAGGCCTGTCAGGAACACAAGTGATGGCAGCAGTGCTAAGGCGGCCGTCAGCAGCAGCATTCCCACCGGCACGCTGCCGCCAAACAACGCCGTCAGAAAGATGATTCCCAGGGCTGTGACGCTCAGCGCCAGCAAGAGCCAGGCTGTGACCGCGGCGGCGCATTTTACCAGAAGATACCGTCCGGGAGGCATGGGAGTGGAATCCGTGAGGATCCAGAACCGTCTGGATTTTTCATTGCACTGGTTCCATTGGAAAAACAGCAGCGCCACGCCCAGAAGCGGCAGGAGGCGGGACAGATAAGCGCCGAAGCTCCAGGGGGAAAACGGAGCCGTATGGGCCGCGCCAAGGATGGTAGCGGTCTTAAGCGTATTCCAGCCGAAAAACAGACATACCGCCAGCAGGCCCCAGAAGAATTTGCTCCGCACGGTTCTGCGCAGTTCGTATAAATAAATTTTACCCAAGATTCAAATCCTCCTCCGATAGATTACAGGCGTCAAGAAAATCCTGCCAGGTGAGATAGGGATAGGACGGATTGGTTTCTCCGGTGAACAGCCCGGACAATATCTGATCCATGGCTTCCTCACCGCCCACCAGCTTTTCCGCTTTCAGTATTTTCAGCGGCATTTTGCAGTAACGCCGGACGGTGGACTGGCTGTTGGCGATATCGGCCCTGTACTGCTCCGGGAGCGCCGACAGGAACTCAGGATTGCGTACGTAGAAATCCTGATAATAATCCGCCACCCGGGACTGCCACACATCTACATAATATTTTTGCGCATAGTCCGCGCCGTGAAGCTCCTTCATCAGCCGGTAGGTGGTGTAAACCGTCAGACCTTCGGCGGACCAGGGATCTGCCTCGGAGACAGGTTCGACCATATTGCCCAGCCCCCACCACTGATGAATGATTTCGTGGGCCATGACTTCACTGCCGCCTGCCCCTTTCAGGGGATCCTTAAGGCCTGCTTCGCTGAAGCTGTCTTCGCCCATGACGCTGGCGCCTCCGGCTACATATCCGCCTCCCACGGCGCCGATTTCGATAAGCCGCATACCCTCATCCCCATAAAAAGACAAAGGACCATAATGATCGGTACAGTATTCAAATACCTGTTTCAGCGTATCATTTACGCGGCACTCCTCCATTACCCGCTGGTGCCTGGCACTGTAGAAAAATTCCACGTTCAGCTCTGCGGCGTCAATCTGCTCGGAAATATAATCCCCGGCATAGAGTATCAGGCTCCAGCCCGCATCATGCAGGGTGATCCTGGCCGTAAGGGGTGCCTGTTCCCTGGTGCCTTCCGCAAAATCCCGCGGCATAGGCGAAAAATCCTGATGGGCAAGATAGATATAGTCATCGCTGATTTCAGTTTCTCCCTGATACAGGGACATAATATTCCATTCCTTTGGGAATCCGCCGTATTCAACTATCAATTCTATGTTCTCATCGGCAGGTATATCCAGCTCTATTGTTTTTTGATTGATAGAGTCATCGTTCAGGTCACGGAAGGGAACTGCCCTGCCGTTCGCCGTAACGGACCGGAATGTGTAGCCCGGATTAATCCAGAAGGAGATCGTCTGGGGCTGTCCGGAATCGTTGTGCAGGGTAAAGTCCGCCGTCCCCCGGAAGAGCCCGCGTGAGAGAGAAGGCTGCGCGTCCACGGTAATGGCGGAATAGGTCACATGCTCGTTATAGTCAAAGTCGTAGTGTGCATCGTAATCAATTTCTTTTTCACTATGATCGATAAAGGGCTGTTTCGTGTAGGCCAGAAAGCTCGCCGCCGCCAGTACAACGGACAGTACGGGAAGATAAAACTTTCTTGCATTCCGGATCAGGGAACCGAAGGCGCCTTTGCCATATCGCCTGGTACACAGCAGGCACAGACACCAGAGCCCGCCCAGTGCCAGCAGCCAGAAAAGCCGGTTCCAGCCCAGGGACATAAGCCTCCGCAGGTTGCCAAAATCGTCGGAAAGATAAGCGAGAGCAGGATTTACCCACCGCAGAAGCCAGTTTTCGGACCAGGCGGTCAGGCTTAAGAGGAAAAAGCCTGTGAAGGCAACCAGTGTAATGTCCAGCCTTCGCACGAGCTGATAGGCTGAAGCGGTAAAAAGGATGGCAAACCAGAGCGCGGGCAGAATTACCAGCAGATAGACTGCCGCACACAGGCCCGGCCGGAATATGGCGCCGGTTAACGCAGCCGTAATGGGGAGCCATATTAATACAGCAGCTATAACGGCAGCGGCAGCGGCCGTCAGCAGGGCCAGCGTCCGGGAGGCCTCCGCAGCGAGAGGGGAAACCATGGAATCCGTCAGGACATCGGTGCGGCTGCGGTGGACACGGTCCAGCTCCAGAACGGTGAGCAGCGCAAAAATCAACGCGCCGGCCAGCGCACCTGCCAGGGCGGGACTGGCGAGAAAGGTACAGTTCAGCGAACCGGAGAGGGGGCTGTAGAGCGTAAGGCCAAGCACCGGCGCGGCTATGGTAATACCGAGAGCCGCCCAGGTCAGCCTGCTTCTGAAAAGCCGTCCCAGCTCCACCCGGAAGAGAGAATGGAATTTCATTGTGTTTTTCCCTCCTGTGTGATGAGATATAAATAAGCGTCCTCCAAAGTGGGTTCCACGCTGCGGGCTTCCTGGGGCAGAACCTCCGCCACACCCCGGCACAGCACGCCCTCCGCTGTATTGACCCGTGAAATGATACGGAGTGCGGAAGTTTTTTCACCCCCGCCCTGTTCCAGGAATACCCCTACATGTCCCCTGGCCTGCAAAACCAATTCCTCAGGCCTTCCGATAAACAGAATCTGCCCCCGGTCAATCACAATGAGCCGGTCGCATACGGACTGTACATCCTCGATGATATGTGTGGAAAGCAATACCAGCTTATCCTGCGCTGTCTGGGAGAAAAAATTACGGAAACGGATACGCTCCTCCGGATCCAGGCCGACCGTAGGCTCATCTAAAATAAGAAACTCCGGCGTGCCCAGCAGCGCCTGTGCAATTCCCACTCTCTGACGCTGTCCTCCTGACAGGGTTTTGATACGCGCCTTCCTCTTTTCCTCCAGGCCGGTAGCCAGGATAGCAGATTCGATGGCGGCCTTACTGTCACGGATACCCTTCAGCGCCGCCATATAATCCAGAAATTCCCGGACCGTCAGCTCATCATACAGGCCGAAATCCTGGGGGAGATAGCCAAGCTTTTCCTTCAGCTTTTTTTCACATCTGGACAGGGAGACATCATCAACGCTGATGGTGCCGCCTGTGGGAAGAAGCCCGGCCACAAGCAGCTTCATCAGGGTCGATTTCCCGGCGCCGTTAGGGCCCACCAGGCCTATAAGGCTGGGACTTTCCAGCGTCAGGCTGATATCCTTTAAAGCCTGCCTGCCGTTAGGATAGATCATGCTTAAGTGGTTTAAATTAATTCGCATGGATAAATTTCTTTCTGTTCTTTCTGTTTCTGAAGGAGAACTACTTGCTTTTGTTATACTTAAGAGTATAGTAGCTGTTTCTTAAAAAATGATCTTCATAATTCTTAATAAAAACTGACAATTGGTGAAAACAACGATAATTAGGTATAATAGTTTTACAAAATATGAAAGGAAGTCTGCTGTATTATTAAAAAACATTTTGCAAAGATTACGCAAAATTAATATAAAAAATTGACTTAATGCCATACTATACAATATAATAAAGCTATATTTTTGTAAAATTTTTGCAGAATGGAGGGGGAAGTATGTTATTGGAATTTCGCACATCCAATTACAAGTCATTTAAGGATGAACTTGTCTTTTCACTAACACCAGCACCTAAACAAAAAGGACTGGATTACAGTATATTGGAAGAAACAATTGGTAAAAAAACATACAAGGGACTGTGTTCCGCTATTATTTATGGTCCTAATGCATCGGGAAAAACCAATATTATAGGTGCAATGGATACTTTTAAATCTATTGTGCTTCGGGGCAATATCCGAAATGATAACGATAAAAGTGATCCTAATGCGGCGGCCGGTACGTTGGAGCTGATTCCGAATAGTTCCAGTCAAAATAATTTACCAGTAAGCTTTGCGGTTAAATTTATCTCAGAAGAACGGCTGATTGAATATTCCTTTACTGTTGATTTGGGGGGCTTTTTGGAAAGTCATTATAAACGGCGGATCCTGACAGAAACATTGTCTGTCGATGGTTCTGTTATTTTTTCCCGGAATGGGGGGCTTAAGATTGAGGATCTGACGGTAATCAGGAACATGCTGGTCAATGCTTTTGAGCAGAACGCCGGAGGTGCAATAGCACTGGCTGTCAGTAATCTGAATGAAGAAGAATTATTTTTGATGAATGGCTTTAAGACTATGTTCAGTTCCAAGCTGGTATCACTGATAAGTAAATGGCTGGATAATAAATTTATGGTCATATACAGGGCTGATGCCCTGCATCTGATTCGGAAATTCAGTGATGCCGGGAAGAAATCCGTATATGTGGAGAAAACCATAAACGAAGCAGCCGCTTGTTTTGGAATTAATTCCAATGCGCTGGGCTATATAGTTGATGGGGAAAGTAACGAAGCCAAATTATGTTCTGTTTTTAAAAATATGGAAAAAGGAACTGCAATTCCTGCAGAGTTGTTTGAGTCTTATGGGACTATCCGATTTGTAAATATGTTTCCACTGGTAGTTAATGCGCTTCTAAACGGCGGGACGTTGGTGGTTGATGAATTCGATGCGTCCCTCCATCCGATGGCTCTGATGAATATAATAAATATCTTCCATAATGACGAAATTAACATCCACAATGCACAGCTGATTTTTAATACACATAACCCTATTTTCCTGAATGCTAATCTTTTCCGGCGTGATGAGATTAAGTTTGTAGAGCGTGATGAGGCGAATCACTGCAGTATACATTATGCACTCTCAGACTTTGGAACTGCAGGGAAAAAAGGTGTCCGAAACAACGAGGATTACATGAAAAATTATTTTGTAGATCGGTATGGGGCTATCCGGGATATTGATTTTACACCTATTTTTGAAGAACTGCTTCATCATGGAAATGAGGTGTAAAGTTATGAGGAAGGAAACACGAAAATACTACTTTTCCGTTGAGGGAGAGACCGAACACTGGTATTTGAACTGGTTGCAAAATACAATTAATGCAGAATCGGATGCTAAATTCCGCGTCAAGTTGGACAGTCAAGTCCAGAAAGATCCGCTTGTTCGTATTAAAAAACTGACAATCTTGGGAAAAACTGAAATTACCCATATATTCGACCGTGAAAGTGAAGACGAAGTACATGTACAGCAATTTCAAACAGTTTTGGACAGAATGAAAGCGGCGCAGAACATGGGAAAAAATATCAAATATCAGTTAGGGTACAGCAATTTTACTTTTGAACTATGGATTATTCTCCATAAAGCGGATTGTAATGGTAGCCTGACCAATCGGCGCCAATACCTTGCTCCGCTTAATCGTGCATCGGTATGTTTGAACAGTTTTAGGTAAAATAAAAACCAGATAATAAAAAAGCCGCCGGTATCTACCGACAGCCTATTCAGCGGAGATGGTGGGATTCGAACCCACGTGCCCAGTTAAGGACAAAACGATTTCGAGTCGTTCTCGTTATGGCCGCTTCGATACATCTCCGGACATACTGAGTGCTGCCGTAACCGGCAGCACTTATATTCTATAGTAATTTTCCCTATTCTGCAAGTGGTAAATTTCAATTCTGCGGTCGGATTTGCACTTCTGGCAGCTGTTCAGTCCCTTCAGAGTTACCATTTTTACGTCACAGTTTACCCCGCATTCTTAACCGGTTTTTTTCCGGGATACTTTTTTACCTTTTCCTTCCCCGTATTCCTGTCGGCTTCCGGCTTTGTTTCCCTCTTGATTGTTCCGGAAAGGAAGAAGGAAAGCTTTGCGCTGGCCGGCCCCACCAGCTCATAGAGAACAGAGGAGGATAAAATAATGGTCAGCAGAAGATTGCCGATTTCCGCAGGAAGCAGCCGCTGTCCCAGGAAAGCAAGGCCAATTGCCACCCCTGCCTGGGGAATCAGCGCCAGCCCCATATAATTTCGGTGGGAAGCCGGCATTTTAGTCAGGACGCAGCCCAGATACATTCCGCCGTACTTCCCGAGGATGCGGATCAGGAAATAGGTGATTCCAATAACCCCGGCTGTTTTCAGCGCAGTAAGATCAAGGCTCATGCCGGAAACAATGAAAAACATGGAAAGCACAGGAGGCGTAAAACGATTCACCTGACGGAACAGCTTCTTATCCTCGGTAAGATTAATATAGGAAGCACCGAAGACCATACAGGAAAGCAGCGGCGACAGCCCGAAAGCGGAGCACAGCCCTGATATCCCCGTGAGCATGGCGATGGCCAGAATCAGACGGTTATCCTTGCTCCGGGCGGGCGTCAGCAGCCTGGAAAGCAGATAGCCGCAAAGGAAACCTATTCCCAGCGCAGCCACATTATAAACAACAGGAAGAAGCACATCCATTATCCGGATATGGCCGCTGCTTCCGGCATTGATGACAGCCACCACCACACTGAAGGTAAGCAGGCAGACCACATCGTCGAGCGCCACCACCTGAAGCAGCACATTTACGTAATCGCCCTTGGCATGATACTGCCTGATGGTCATCATCGTGCTCGCCGGTGCGGTAGCCGTGGCGATTGCGCCCAGAATCAGGCAGAAATCCCAGGACAGGTGAAAAATCAGCCGCATGCTTACCGTAACAAGCAGGCCGGCCAGCAGGGATTCCCAAAGCGTAACGGTTACCACCTTCCAGCCCGTTTTCATTAAAACATCCTTTTTAAAAAACTTTCCAACACCGAAAGCGATGAAGGCCAGCGCAATATCGCTGACAAACCCCATATGATCCAGGATGTGGGAGGGCACCAGCGCCGCGACCTGCGGCCCGATCAGCACGCCCGCAAGGATGTAGCCGCTCACATTCGGAAGATGCAGCCGTTTGGTCAGGCGGGTGAGAAGAAACCCCGCAAAAAGTATGATAGATAAAGAACATAAGACGAGAGTCGCCTCGTCCAGATTATTATAAAATTCTTTCATGAAAAAAGACCCCCTTGTATTGCTATATTCCCCTTCTATGGTACAATTATATCAACGAATACCATAAAGGCAAATTATGATTTATAACTATCTCATTATGAAAATTTATGAGGAGGCATTCCATGATAGATCCCAAGCTCGTCACTCTTCTTACGGTTAATGAACTGAACAGTTTCACCAAAGCGGCGCAGAGGCTTTCGCTTACCCAGCCGGCTGCCAGCCAGCATGTCAGGCAGCTGGAGAAGGAGCTTGGGGTTACCATTTTTGTCCGCGGGGAGGGAAATCTCAAGCTGACGAGCGAAGGAGAAATCGTTATCAAGTACGCTAAAAGAATAGTAAGCCTGTATCAGAACCTGCAGCAGAGCCTGAAGGATGAAAGGAGGCATGCCCGGAAAATAACGGTGGGCATCACACATACCTCCGAAAGTAATATCATGGTGGAGGTACTGGCGAAATACAGTAGCTTCAGCGAAGGTACGCGCATAACAATTATTTCTGATGCCATAAATAATCTTTATATGAAACTGAAAACCTATGAGATCGATCTGGCCATTGTGGAGGGCAGGATTACGGATCCCAATTTCAATTCGGTCATTCTGGATACAGATTCCCTGATTCTGGCCGTATCCAATAAGAACCCGCTTTCCAAAAAGAGCATGGTGACCCTGAATGAGCTGAAGAAAGAGAACCTGATTCTGCGCCTTCCGGATTCAGGAACCCGAAATCTTTTTATTTCCCATCTGGAGAGCAATAATGTATCACTGGATGAATTTAATGTCATACTGGAAGTAGACAACGTGGCAACCATCAAGGATTTGGTGCGCCGGGATTTCGGCGTTTCCATACTGGCAAGGAGCGCCTGCGCAAACGAACTGAAAAAAGGGAAGATGGCGGGACTGCCCATTGAGAACCTGAGCATGACAAGAGAGATCAATATGGTATACCATAAGGATTTTGAACATACGGATCTGCTGCAGAACATCATGCGTATTTATAATGAATACTCCGTGGCCGGAGCCGTGGAAGGAAAAGTGCGGCCCAAGGAAGTCCATTTCGTTGACACTCCCGACCAATTATTGTAAGATACAAGCTGATCCGAAAAAATGCCTGTTTTACAGGCTGTGGAGGCTTTGAATGGTATATTTGATACTTGTGTGCGCAGTGGTGATTATGCTGCTTCTTTTTACCCGATCCGAATATCGGACCATGCAGCTGATATCCATGTTTCTGGTTCTGTTTTTCTTCCTGACATCACTGTGCTTTTTTATTTTATATTTTTGTAAATCCTCATTTAACCTGAGTATATTCCTGCGTTATTTCCTGGTGCCCAGGGGGATGGCGGCCAGGCTCTATTCCCTGAAGATTTCCAGGGAAGCCGTAATAAACTGCCTGAATATCAGCAGTATTCTGTTTACGGCAAGCAATCTGGTGTTTGCAGCCTCCTTCATGAAGCAGGAGGAGAGGAAAAAATGCAGAAGGCTCTGCCCCGCGGCGGCAGCCTTTTTCCTTCTGGAATACATCATTTGCAGCCCTGGAATTTATATCCGCGCCTATTCGTTCCTCTATCCGGCCCACATGACGGTTTCCGGCGTGGAAAGGCTGTGGAACGGCATGGGAACGGCGACTTCTGTCATGAACCTGATGCTCCTTTTTCTTTGTCTGGGAAGTATACTGGTGAGCCTGCTCCGGGTGCCTCATATTAAGGTGTACCGGATGTCCCTGATCATCATTCTGATATCGTATTTTATGCTAATCCTATGCTATCTGATGTTCATGGGACGCCTCCCGATGCAGATGATAAAGTACTCGAAGGCAATGGATGTTGTTACCTATAAAATGCTGTTTATGAACAGCTACATCCCGTTATACCGCGCGCTGCCCTACCTCATTTTACTTTTTATCATCCTGATGCTTGCCTGGAGCTACCGATTGAATGCACTTCGGACTAAGATGGAAAATTATAGCCTGGAGGTATCCCAGAGCATCAATGCGGTAAACATGTCCACCCGGGTTTTCTGCCATTTTATGAAAAATGAACTGCTCAACCTGCAGGCCGAGGTGGAAAATCTGGAGGTGAGAGAGGAAGACAGCAGGGACAAGGAGCTTCTGATGGAGCACTGTGAAGCGCTTTACGGGCGGCTGGACGATATCCACAGGCATATTAAGGACAACACCATGAATTTCCGCAGGCTGCAGCTGGGAGAGCTGGTACGGCAGACCGTGGAGGATACGAAGTCTTCCAGGCCGGAAACGGATATAGAGTGGTCGGTGAGCATTCCCGGTGAGGACCCGGAGGTATTTGCAGACAGGGAATTTATCGGCCAGGCGCTCATTAACCTTCTCAACAATGCCTGCGATGCCCTCAGGCAGGTGGAAGGGAGAACCAGGAAAATTCAGGTAATGCTGCTGGCTGACAGCCGGTGGGGAATTATCGATGTAAAGGACAACGGCTGCGGAATACCCGAGGAAGACCTGGTGAATATCTTCACCCCCTTTTTCACCTCAAAGCCAATGACAAAAAGCTGGGGCATGGGCCTGACACTGACACATAAAATCATTACCGACTCCGGCGGTAAAATCGATGTGGAAAGCGAAGTGGGCCAGGGAACCGTATTCCACGTATACCTCCCGGTTACCCGGATATAGCATGCATGCAGATAGGAGTAAAGCTGAAGCCCTGCCTTCAGCCTTCCTGATTTAAATGCGTGCCTTGCACGCAGATAGGAGTAAAATGATAAAAGTATTAATTGCGGAGGATATGCCCGCGCTTTTGAAAAAATACCAGCGGCTGCTGGAAAAAGACGGCGAGCTTGAAGTGGTTGCCGCCGTTCAGAACGGCTATGAGGCAGTAATGAAAACCGTGCTCTGCCAGCCCGATGTCATTCTGATGGATATTGAAATGGAAACCAGGACCGCAGGCCTGGATGCGGCCAGCCAGATCCTGTCCCAGTATCCCCAGGTAAAAATCATCATCCTCACCTCCTACGAGGATGATGATAACGTATTCCAGGCCTTCAAGCTGGGAGTATCCGATTATGTGCTGAAAAATTCCGGACAGGAGGAGCTGATCACCTGCGTGAAGGATGCCTATTACGGCCGTTCCCCCATACGGCCTGTTATCGCGGAGAAAATCCGCCGCGAATTCCAGCGGGTAAAGCAGAGCGAAGACAGCTTCCTGTATAATCTCATGCTGGTAACCCAGCTGACCCAGACGGAAATTGATATCCTTGATCTGCTCCGCCAGGGCTATGAACGTCCGGAAATCTGCGCCATGCGCTGTGTGGAAATGACAACCCTGAAAAGACATATCCACAATATCCTTAAAAAATTCGATCTTGATTCCATGGCGGAAGTGGTAAAAAGGGTCAATGATCTTAAAATTTATGATTACCTTCATAATGTAAAAAATATGGATCTGAAGGACGCAAAATGAAGCAGAAAATAAAACATTTCCTGATACTTACGATTTTCCTGCTTTCCCTGTCCTTCCTTGCTTCCTGCCAAAAAGTGCAGAAGGAGCAGGATACGCAATACAGCGACAGCCAGCCGGCGGGAAAGCAGAAAATTATTTGCTATGATGTAACGGTCAGCGCTCCCTACATGGAAGAGCTGGTCAAAGTTTTTAATGCACAAAGCAGTACGACCGAAGTGGAAATGCGCTACCTGGAGGATTCTGAATACGAAGACCGGCTGAATAAGCTTCTGGAAGAAGGCGGCCAGGCGGATGTAATCTGGCTTCGCCAGCCCTCCAAATCCAACCGCATGGCGGAGGCGGGACAGCTCTTTGATCTGTCCCAGCTGGTGGGCGGCAGCGCACTGGACATTTCCAAATACGGCCAGTCCCTGGATATCGTAAAGTTAGATGAAAGTATATATTCTCTGCCCTTCATCCAGAATATCTGGCTCCTGTTTTACAACCGTGACATTTTTGACGGCCTGCACATGGACTATCCCGGACAGATGACCTGGGAGGAATATGCGGACCTGGCGGCACGCATTGACGGCACGGCGCCAGACGGACAGAAGAGGTGGGGCGGCTACCTTCCCATATGGGTTCCCAACCTGGGGGCGCTGGAGCTGGGAGAATATCTTTATGATGACGAGCTTCCCGCCACAAAAGAGTTCCTGCAGCTGATGGACAGACTCTACAACCAGGATCACAGCCATCCCAACCCCGTGGAAATGGAAGAAATCTACACCCCTGGCTATGAAGCCTTCCTGGACGGTGGAATCGGCATGATGATAAATGGTGACTGGACCATACAGATCCTTCAGAACCTGGAAGCCTCCGGGACCGTTAGCTGCCGCTGGGACGCGGCGCCGCTTCCCCTGTCGGAGGGCGTGGAACCGGGAACCTCTGTGGGGAGCAACTCCTACCTGGCGGTTTATTCCGGCAGCAGCTATCCGGAAAATGCCTTTGAATTCCTGGAGTTTACCTGCGGAGAAGAAGGGGCCTCCATCCTGGCCTCCCACTACTGCTTCCCCTCCTATTTTACGGAAGAAGGCAGGGAAAGCTATAAGCAGAACGCAGGCGCCATCCATGTGAACTTTTTCTTTGACGCCATCCTGCAGAATGAAGAAGGCAAGCACGTTCTGTATCAGGATCTGAGGGATATTTTTGATAAAGAAGCTGTCTCATACCTGAAAGGGGAAAAGACTCTGGATCAGACCATGAAGGATTACCTGAAGGAACGAAACAACCTGAACCGAAATTGAAGAAGGGCTGAAATTTCAACTCCCCCATTTTAACGCTTCACGTCAAGCGCATATATTTCAAAGAAAATACGCCTGATTACTGTTATTGCGTACATCAGTTTCAGAGGGAGGGTGTAGAAAAATTCATCCTCTTTTTGCAGTTCTGCTGTTGCACCCCAACTTTAAAATTTATGCCAAACGCCTGATTTACGGTAAAAACCGAAGAAATCAGGCGCTTTTTTTATGCCTGTAAGGTGTAGATTTTTTGTGACTTTTCAGAATGAATGTAAAAGCTATAATGAAAACATCAAGTGACTGGAAACAAAAGTTCAAAGGAGGACATTATGAAAAAGAAAGCATTAAGCATTCTTCTTACGGCTGCCATGGCAGTAACCCTGCTGGCAGGATGCGGAAGCTCTTCCGACAATGCAGGAAGCACCGCAGCATCAGGAGACACAACCGCAGAAAGCGCCGCAGGCTCAGAAGCTGCCGCAGGTTCTGATAAAACAGTAGTAAATTTCTACTACTCCACCGACCTGGAAAAAGTGGCACAGAAAGAAATTGAAGCATTTAACACTGCCAACAGCGACATCGAAGTGGTGGGACACAGCATCGCAGAAGGCGATTATGACGATAAGGTTAAGGTAATGACAGCAGGCGGTTCCACAGACGCCGATATTTACTGGGTACGTACCCCTGCGCAGATGGCACAGTATACCGCCAACGGCGCTTTTGTAAACCTTGCCCCCTATGCTGAGAAATCCGGTGTGGATCTTTCCCCCATCAAGGAAACCTCCCTTGCAGGCGTTACCGACGCTGACGGCGCATTTTACGGATACCCCACAAGCGGTTCCTGCTGGATGCTTTTCTACAACAAGGAACTGTTTGATGCAAAAGGAATCGATTATCCTGAAAACCTCACGTGGAACGAGTACCTTGACCTGATTAAGGAGCTCACCGGTGAAGAAGGCGGAACCAAATACTGGGGCGGCCTGATGCCTATCTGGACTCCCAACCTGGGCGCTGTCGCAGCAGGCGAATACCTGGATGATGAAAGCCTGACAAGAACCAAAGAATTTGCACAGATTCAGCACCGTATGTATGTGGATGACGCAAGCGCTCCCGGAATTGCAGAAATGACCTCCGGAACCTTTGACATCAAGGCTTACTTTGAAGCAGGAAATATTTACACCATGATCAACGGCGACTGGATGTTCCGGCTGATGGAAGCTGATTTTGAATGGGGCGCGGCGCCGCTGCCGATTTTCGACGGCGAACCGGAAGGCTCCAGCGTTGGACAGAGCTCCTACCTGGTAATCTCCTCCAACTCCAAGCATCCGGAAGAAGCATACAAATTCATCGAATACTACTGCACCACTCCTGAAGGAACCACCATCATTGCCCAGAACCATGATGTTCCTTCCTATGCAACCGATGAAGCTCTGGAAGTATTCAAATCCGAAGTAAACGTTCCCGGTGTGGAATACCGCTTCTCCGCCAAAATCAAGGACGAGCAGAAGGGCCAGGAAGGCTATGCATCTCTGATTGAAGCTTACAATCAGGAATTACAGCTTTACCTGCTGGATGAGCAGTCACTGGATGCAACGTTTGAAAATTACGCCGAGTTACGTGACGAGATTATGAATTAAGACAGCAGAGTACCCGCGCAATCCGGCACCTCTATTACAGGGGCGCCGGATTTTGCCGGGTAAACATCCGCTCTCCCGGACGGAGGGCGGCACACATGCACAGCTAATTTGCATGGCACAGCATGCAACAAAGGAGGAAATATGGCATCTTCCGTAAAAAAACAACCTAAAAAAAGGATGAGCAGGGCGGCAAGAAGAGAAGCTATCTCAGGTTACCTGTATCTGCTCCCCAATTTTATCGGATTTTTCATTTTTACAGCAATCCCGATCATCCTGGGACTCTTAATCAGCTTCACTGACTACAACGGTTTCAAATGGAATTTTGTGGGACTGCACAACTACATCAAAATGTTCGGGGACTCCCAGTTCAAGGCGGCCCTGGTAAATAACCTGATTTACTCCCTGGTGAGCGTGCCGCTTACCATTGCTTTTTCATTGATTCTGGCCCTGGCCCTGAACCGGAAGCTGTTTGGCGGCGGATTTTTCAAGACCGTGTTCTTCTTCCCCAACCTGACCTCCATGGTAGCCATTGGCTGTATCGCCATGCTGTTGTTCCAGCCGGTAGACGGCCCCGTCAACCAGGTACTGCGCGGCATCGGCATTGCCCAGGAGCATCTTCCCAAATGGTTCATGTCCACAAAAACAGCGCTTTTAACGGTTATCATCGTCGTTGTGTGGAAGCAGGCCGGTTATTACATGATCATGTTCATGGGCGGGCTTAAGAGCATTCCCAACCATTTATATGAAGCGGCCCAAATCGACGGCGCCAACTCCTGGAAACTGTTCTGGCATGTGACCTGGCCCATGCTTTCCCCCACAACCTTCATGGTAACCATCCTCTGCTTTATCGCGTCCTTCCAGGTATTCGACATCATCAACGTTACCACGCAGGGCGGCCCCGGACGCTCCACCAGCGTGCTGGTATTCCGTATTTATAAAGAAGCCTTCGGAGAATGGAAGATGGGCTATGCATCGGCGATTGCATATTTCCTGTTTGTAATCATTCTGATCATAACACTGATTCAGTGGCAGGGTCAGAAAAACTGGGTAAACGAGGATTAAAGGAGGTTTGGCATGGCAAAATCAAAAGACGGACAGAACAAAAAGAAAATGAAAATCAGCACCGTCCTGATTTTTTTCTTCTGTTCTATTGTCGCATTTACAATGTTAGTTCCCTTTGTGTGGATGGTCAGCGCTTCCTTTAAGCTGAATTCGGAGATTTTCTCCTATCCCGTAAAATGGATTCCCGAGGTATTCCGTACCCTCAATTATGAAAAGGTATGGCAGAGCATTCCTTTCCTGCAATATTTCCTGAACACGCTGAAGCTGGCGGTCATTATCACACTGCTCCAGCTGTTCACCTGCTCCCTGGCGGCATTTGCATTCACCAAACTGCATTTCCCCGGCAGAGACAAGATATTCGTGGCTTACCTGGCAACCATGATGGTTCCCTGGCATGCAATCATGATTCCGCAGTTCATCGTGGTAAAGGCTTTCGGCATGTACAATACCCACCTTTCCCTCATCGTCCTGCAGGCCTTCAGCGCCTTTGGCGTATTCCTTCTGCGCCAGAACATGCTGAGCATTCCCGACAGCCTTCATGAGGCGGCCAAAATTGACGGCTGCTCCACCTTCGGCATCTACCGTAAAATCATTCTTCCCCTGTCCCAGAACGGCCTGGCTACCCTTACGGTACTCACCTTCAACAGCGTATGGAACGACTACATGGGCCCCATGATCTATCTGGACAGCGACAGGCTGAAAACCATCCAGCTGGGACTGGCAAGCTTCCAGCAGCAGTTCTCCGCAGACTACGGCGCCATCATGGCGGGTACGGTATGCTCCGTCATCCCGATTATCATCGTCTACTGCATCGGCCAGAAGTATATCGTGGAAGGCGTTGCCTTTGCCGGAGTAAAAGGCTGATTTCCCGTAACAGCTCAGGACGACGGACCTCCTGGGCCGTTATGGTTTCCCCGGAAAGCCGGAACCGGCTCACACAAAGATCCCTCCGGCGGACCGCATTCAAAGGTTGACTGTAATCACAGGATATTGTATAACGAAAATGGACCCGCGCTTAGCGTGGGTCCGATTATTATTCTGAAAAACACGCCAGACAGGAGCACACATGAAAACAGTAGAAATTCATCCCATTCAGGATTCCCAGGCCCTTCTTGTGGGCTGGCTGCATCCTTATTATGAAGAAATGGCGCACAGGAAAAAACGCCCCTGCGCCGTAATCTGCCCCGGCGGAGCTTATAAATACTGCTCCGACAGAGAGGCCGATCCCATTGCTGAAGCCTATTTCGCCAAAGGCTTCCAGGTATTTATCCTCTACTACAGTACCACAGGCAGGGAACTGGAACGCCCAGCCACCGGCCTGCGTCCTCTGGGCGAGCTGTCCGAAAGTGTGGTACATATCCGTGAAAACAGCGCCCTTTACGGCGTGGATCCGGAAAAAATGGCAGTCATCGGCTTTTCCGCAGGGGCCCATCTGGCGGGGAGCCTGGGCGTCCACTGGAACAGTGAAAAACTGCGGGAATTTTATCCTTCAGAGCCTGGGAAAAACCGCCCCGACGCCATGGTCCTCAGCTATCCCGTGATTTCCGCCCGGCCGGAAGCACATCCCGAATGGCATGACAGCTTCAGCGCCCTGCTGGGACCGGACCGCACTCCGGAGGAGGAAGCCTTTTTCTCCCTGGAAGAACAGGTCAATGAAGAAACGGTGCCGGCCTTCTGCTGGCATACTATGGATGACGACTGTGTCTGCGTAGCCAACACCATGCGCTTTGTTAAAAGCCTCTACGAACACGGCATCCCTGCGGAATGCCACCTGTTTGAACACGGCCACCACGGCCTGTCCATGTGCACTGAAGAGGTGGGAGACGATTACCCCCACGTGGCCCACTGGTTCGAAATGAGCTGCGAATGGCTGAACACCCGTTTTCACTGGAACCCCTAAAAATACAGAACCGGAAAGAAAAGCAGGAAAGACCCCCGGCTCTGTAACAGTACGGTTATCCGTACTGCAACAATTTTTCACAATAAATTGCCTGTGCGCGATTCTGTGTGCAGAAGGGAGAAAATATGGCAAAAAAAATGTTATACGGCGGAGACTATAATCCCGAGCAATGGGAGGAATCCGTATGGGAAGAAGATATGCGCATGTTCCATCTGGCAGGGATAGACTGCGTAACACTGAACGTATTCAGCTGGGCGGCCCTGCAGCCTGACGAGGTAACCTACCGTTTTGAGCGCCTGGACAAAATTATGGACCTGGTGCGCAGGAATCACCTGAAGGTAGTCCTTGCCACCTCCACCGCCGCCCACCCCGCCTGGATGGCAAAAAAATACCCGGAGGTGCTGCGCACGGAATTCAACGGCATGAAACGTAAATTCGGCAGCCGCCACAATTCCTGCCCCAACAGCCCCGTCTATCAGAAATATTCCAGGGCGCTGGCCGAAAAGCTGGCTGAAAGATACGGAAAATATGACAATATCGTAGCCTGGCACATCTCCAACGAATACGGCGGAGAATGCTACTGCGAAAACTGTGAAAAAGCCTTCCGCGTATGGCTGAAGGAAAAATACGGTACCATAGAAGAAGTCAACCGCGCTTGGAACACCAGCTTCTGGGGCCATACCTTCTACGACTGGGATGAAATCGTGGCGCCCAACCTGCAAAGCGAACACTTTGCGGAAAACCGCACCACCTTCCAGGGGATTTCCCTGGACTACCGCCGTTTTAACTCCGATTCCATGCTGAATAATTACCGCGCGGAATACGAGGCTGTAAAAGCCGTAACCCCCCACATCCCGGTCACCACCAACCTCATGGGCTTTTACAAATCCCTGGATTACCAGAAATGGGCGAAATATCTGGACTTTGCCTCCTGGGACAACTATCCTGACACTGTGGATACCAACGCCGCTGTGGCCATGCGCCACGACCTCATCCGCGGCCTGAAGCAGGGAGCCCCCTTTGTTCTCATGGAACAGACGCCCAGCGTAACCAACTGGCACCCCTATAACCTCCTCAAACGCCCCGGCGTCATGCGCCTTTTAAGCTACCAGGCAGTAGCGCACGGTGCGGATGCAGTCATGTTTTTCCAGATGAGAAGAAGCATCGGCGCCTGCGAAAAATTCCACGGCGCAGTCATCGACCATGTAGGCAACGAAAATACCCGCGTCTTCCGTGAGATCAGCCAGCTTGGCCATGAACTGGAAGCCCTGGGCGACCTCACACTTGGCTCCAGGACACCCTCCCGGGCTGCGATCATGGTGGACTGGGATAACTGGTGGGCTCTGGAATACTCCGCCGGTCCCAGCTGCGAACTGAAATACATGGACGAAATTCTCCTCTACTATACAGCCCTCTACGAAAAAAACGTGCCCGCCGACATCATTTCCACAGAAGACGACCTGTCACAATACAGCGTAGTTATCGCCCCCGTCCTCTACATGACGAAATCCGGCACAGATGAAAAAATCCGCAGCTTTGTCAGGGAAGGCGGCACCTTTGTCACCACCTTCTTCAGCGGCATCGTAGACGAACACGATCTGGTTATCACCGGCGGCTATCCCGGAAAACTGCGCGACATCCTGGGTATTTGGGTAGAAGAAACAGACGCCCTCCCCTCCTATATGAAGAACAGCTTCACCTGGAACGGAAAAACCCACGAAGCCGGAATTATCTGCGACATCATGCACATGGAAACAGCGCAGCCCCTCGCCGTTTACGACAGCGACTTCTACGCAGGGACCCCCGTGCTCTCCGCCAACGCCTACGGAAAAGGACACGCCTACTACGTAGCCACCCGATCCGACAAAGACTTTTATGCAGATTTCCTGCAGCACATACTGGACGAACAGAAGATCACCCCCGTATACCCACCCTGTGAAGGCGTGGAAATCACAGAAAGGGACAAAGACGGAAAAAGATTCCTCTTCTTCCTCAACCACAACGACTTTCCCGTCTCCCTCCCCCTGGAAACCGATGGCACAAGCCTCCTGGAAAACCGCTCCTGCAAAGCCGGAACCACCCTCCAACTCCCCCCCAAAGGCGCCGCCATCTACCAATGCTGACATCCCTCCGATTATAAATGTCATAAAATTTATAACTCTACATTCCCTTCACAGTTACTGCCAGAATCCATCCCAATCGCTTTACAGGATGGATTCCGGCACACCTAAATCACTTCCCTGAACTCAACACACGAAATACGCTGACCTTTCCGATCTGAAACCAACATTCCCCCATCATCCTTCCTCAACACTCCCCGAATTACTTCACTTCCGCCCTAAAAAACCTTACGCTGCCTCCAGGGTTCAAGGGAGTTGTGTCAGGGGGCGGCCTGGGGGTGAGGGGGAGGGGAGGTGCTGTTTTTTGCAGGCGGGCGGCGGTATGGGCAGGGGGGAACCGGGGGC